>Ga0315321_10000153_pt1 | contig 45567 bp, 37 predicted proteins | sample M180m21515metaG_FD_203464 | JGI IMG/M metagenome (GOLD analysis project Ga0315321, IMG submission 203464) | Ammonia-oxidizing marine archaeal communities from Monterey Bay, California, United States - M1 80m 21515 | ecosystem: Environmental > Aquatic > Marine > Intertidal zone | place: USA... | reverse complement strand
TGAAGACTGGCCAGTCGGATCAACACAACCCGCGTCAAACTCTTCAATCCACTGGAAGTTCATGCCTCTTTCCCAGCAGAATTCCATTTCAGCAGTAGACTGTGTGCCGCTGTAAGTAGAGCAACCTGTAGTCAGTGCGATGAGTAAGAAAGCCAGAATAGTCTTGTACATGTTGTTCACCCGTTAACCTGTTTGGTTTATGGGAAGAGATTGTAAGGGTGTCTTGTAAACGGGGATTGGAGCCAATGTGCACTAATGTAACGGAATGTGACCAGAATCAGAGCTAACAGCTGGCATTCACAAATTCTGGCGTCAAGCCCGTGACCAGGAACAAAAAATCTTGCGGGCTTGTGTTTTATGAATGATTTGACGATATTAAATTCGTCTTAACTGTATTGAGAGGTATTGAACGAAAATGGATTTGGAAAGTAGTGTTTCCATCGTTACCGGGTCTTCCTCGGGCGTAGGCGCAGCAACGGCACGAATGCTAGCTGAAAGAGGCGGTCGAGTGGTCATCAATTATTCAAAAAGTGTTAACGCAGCCCGGGTTGTGGCAGAAGAGTGTGAATCTCTGGGTGGCGATACACTCCTATGTCAGGCAGATGTATCCGATGACGATGATTGTCGGCGCATGGTTGCCGAGGCAATAAAAAAGTGGGGTCGCCTGGACGCGTTGGTCAACAACGCAGGCACAACTAAATTTGTCCAGCATACTGACATGGATGGCCTGGATGGCTCGGATTTCCAGAGCATTTATGGGGTTAACGTGATAGGTCCGTTCCAGATGGTGCGAGCTGCGAGGAATGCACTAAAAGCATCCGGTGATGCCTCAGTCGTTAACGTGGCATCTATTGCCGGTGTAAAGGGCGTGGGCAGCTCAATAGCGTACGCTGCGTCAAAAGGTGCGCTGATCACCATGACACAGTCTCTTGCAAGAGTGCTTGGCCCTGAGGTTCGGGTGAATGCTGTGTGTCCGGGTTTCATCGAAGGGGAATGGCTCGCCGAGGGTATGGGTAGGGAAACTTATGAAGCCTCCAAGTCATTTCTTGAAGCTAAAACGCCCTTGCAAAAAACCTGTACTCCGGAGTCCGTCGCGGAATCCATCCTCGGATTTATCGAAGGACATTCCATTGTGACTGGCCAGCACCTGGTGCTGGACGGTGGGCACTTGCTGCTTTGAAAACCGGGCCCTGGCCCCGTCTGTATTCGGCGAGCAACTAAACGAAGTTGAAAAGGAGACAGGCTCTATCTAAGCGTAATCCGGCATTTTGTGTGCAGGAAATGCCAGTTGTTGCCTAACATCCATGGCAGGTTGTGTTGTTAAGCAGTCGGGCTACGCAGGTTCAATGGTGTCTGTCAGAGTGATGTCATGATCCAAGACTGGTCCCGCTACCAAAGAAGCCCCGCATGGCCAAAAGTGGTGGGATAAGTGCTGCCTGTGCCGAAAAAGCAGTATTGGCTTCACGTGCGAAAGTCGGATTTCGCCGGCCGGGATTGCGAACTCATCCAAATAGCTCTCACTTAATAATCTTTCTTGTTGGTTTCTAATTATTTCTGGTCTGCGACTTGGAAAGAAATTGATATAGGAATACTTAACTGCAATGCAGCCAGTATAAAAGACATGGTTTTGTGAGCTACGTCACAATGGTTGCAAAAAGTTGTTGATAGAGGGGGTAAATCCACCTGACGAAATTAAGCGATAGGAATCATCAAGAGGATCAGTTCAAAGTATAGACTTTCAAACATTTTACTCTCACACATTCTAATCTCACGGGAATCAAACTGAATAATTAAGTAAACTGCCTCAATCACGTATTCAGGAAAGTGACATGTCTTACAAACAGATTATTACAGCCGTTATATTGTTTGCGGTGTTGCCACCCTTAGCCGCTAAAAGCCTTAAATCCTCACTAAGAGCCTGTGGTGAAATTGAATCTAACGAGCAACGACTAGTCTGTTTTGACCAGCTTCTGGAGTTGAAAAACCACGAGACTGAAGCCGACAACCAATCGCCGCCGCCTATATCCGATGAAATTGGGCTAGCGATACAGAAAGAAGCTGAACCGAATGTGGAGCATTCCGTTGTTATCACAAGCTGCGAGTCGAGCTCATCTGCCAAACGATTGTTTTTTTATTTAGACAATGGTCAGGTCTGGCGTCAAAAAAATGTCAAGTGGCTGTCCAAAAAAGACTGCCAGTCAAACGGTGTGATTCGCAAGGATTTTTTTGGTTTCACGTTGTTCGTAGAAGCCATGAATAAATCTGTGCGCGTATCCCGCGTTCGCTAACAACCTTGATAATCTTCTGACAACGACCGGTCCCTCTAATAGTGCTTTGGCAGCGTGTTCAGCTGCCACGACAGACTCTGGATTCCGACTTTTAGGACATTGTTCTTTCCACGCTTGGTGGGGGTTCATCGGCTGACCTGAAGGTTTCTTCGCGTGGCTAGTTCAGCCTGGATTTTTTCATGGCGGGCTCGTGTTAGGCGATATTTCAAATAAAAAAAGACGGCGATGATGCCGGGAATGACGGCAATCGGTCCGTCGATCAACCCCAGGCGGAATATAATGTCTGGGTTCACAGTGCCGGGTTCTGCGCCAACGGGAAAATCAATCACATCAATCGCAATGCCCGCTAGCAGGTGCCCAAGCCCTGACGATGCTTTGGCGAAAAATGATCTGGCGGCATAGAAAATGCCCTCTTGGCGACGATGGGTATTGAGTTCGTGCTCGTCAGCAATATCCGCCAGCGCTGACATAGCGCTGATCAGCAGGATTACTCCAAAGATCAGCGTAAAGAGGTAAAAGATCATTAGCGTCGGCATTAACATATCGGAATCGTTTTCAGGGAATAACTCTAAAATTCGCAGTAGCACTGGCGCGGTGGCGAAAAAGAGTAAGCAAACCAGTCCGACAATGAGGACGGGCTTTTTCTCGAAACGGGCGTGTAGAGGGGCTGTCACCGCATAACCAAACAGCGTGGCCGCTAAACCTGCCAGCGCAAAATATCGAATTTGGCTGGGCACCAATTCCCAGTAGTAGGTGTTCATGTGCAGGCCAATGGTGTCCCTTGTGCCAAGGGTTGCACTGAGCAGCAAATAGCCAATCAATAACATTAAGTAATTTCGATTGGTCAATGCAGACTTAACGTCCAGAAAAAAGCTCGAAAAGCTGAACCGCTCGATGCTGTCAGGCATCGGCGGTAACAATGGAACGACCTTTAGGGTCAGTAGGGTAGAGACCAGCATCACCGCACCTCCTAAAAACGCCGCAGAAATAGCAAGGCTTGGGTAAGCGGCGGCGTTGAGCAGACCATTGTCGAACTCGGGGGTTTTGTTGAAGAAGAATGTGAGCGCGATGATATAGGTACCGTACCCGCCGAGCCCGCCTAGTAGCGTGTTAAGGCTCATGACTCGAGTTCTTTCGGTAAAGTCAGCGGACAATTCTGCCCCAAGCGCTAGGTGCGGCACATGGAATAGGGTAATGCTGGTTCGCATTAGTACGGTTAGCACCGTAAGCCATAGGAACAGGCCTGAATCGCCTAGAAAATCCGGTGGTGAGTAGATGAAAAATAAACAGATCATCACTGGTAGGGGAGCGGCGAACATAAAAGGATGCCGTCTGCCTAGCTTTGATCGCCAACGGTCAGATATTGCGCCTACTAATGGGTCAGTTATCGCATCAAAAATAAGTGCGATGGTTATTGCAAGTCCAGCGAGAGTGCCGGGTATGCCCATGATGTTGGTGTAGAAGAAGAAGTTGAAGGCGTTAAAGGCTACGCCAAAAATTGTTTCTGCTGAGGCGCCGATTGCATAGGAAAGTTTGAGCAGTCTGGGCACCCTGTCTGCGTACGCGCTGCTACCTTGTGTTGGCATAACATCGCTATCATTTGTCATTTTTTGACCCTTAGTAAATGATGGTGACAGTGTACTTGAACAAGCGCATTAGGACACAGCATCGAGATCCATGTAACGAGGGGGCTGCGCCAGCCCGGCCGGAAGCAAGTAAACTAACCCGCTCAGTATCGGGTCTCGAACGGCTCGAGGTGAGAGTCATCTGAACCGCAGCGTGGTGCGCAGGGTAATCAGTTCGGCGCCGCGCTCAGCGCTCTTCCAGGTGCACCATAGCGACGAAAAGTCCACCAGGGCCTAAACAGTAAGGAAATGTGCGCCAATAGTCGTGTTTCCTCATACATGCCTAGTCCTGCCATCCTATTGGGCTGACATCATCGTGCTTCAATACCCGCTTCTGCAGTCGGTCAATTCGCATGGTCAAGCCGCAGGCAGGGTCTGGGCACAGGGCACGGGTATCGGTTTCCATCCAGTCTGCTGGGTGCAACAAGCGCTGCTTCGCCGGCAACAGTGGTATAACTGACTGCAGCGCGTAGAGACAAAAATCGGCCCCGTCGGGCATCGAAACCTTACCACCTCTGAGAAAAACCGAATCGCCTATCGCCATTGCACAGGTACAGTTGCCAGTTACGGCTTCAACGACGACCTGCAGGTCATACAGTTCAAATTCGTCTTCGCGCAGTTCGGTTGTCATTTTCAATTACTCCCGTTTTGAAAAGCTGGTAGCACTTTGCCACTCAGCTTTGAAAGGCTGGTAACACTTTGTCACTCAGCAACCGTAAACCTGACTCTGCCGTCAGGCCATGGGGGGTACCAAATTCCACCCGGTTGGCTCCTGCTGCAAATAATGCCTCGGTCTGCCCGATAATATCGTTGGGAGTTCCAGCCAGAACAAAAGCTGCTAGCATATCGTCTGATATAAATCGGCAAGCCGCCTCGTAATCGTAATCCGCCGCCGCTGCTTTGATACCCGCCAGCAGCTCTGGGTCTATCGCGAAGGTGGGATCAAGTTCTGCCACTATCGGCAGGTACAAAGCCACCTCCCGTCGTGCCAGGTCACGCGCGGCAGCACCGTCTTCATCCACCACTGTCACAGCACCCATTACAATCCCGACATCGTCTGTGGCACCCATATCCCGCAGATGCTGGCGATAGTGGGGCACCACCGCTGGGTTGGCCGAGCCCCCCAGCTTGATCTCGTCAACTTGAGAGTAGCAAGCGGCGATGGTTTTTAAGCCCCAGGAACCGAGCAGCAAAGGTAGGTCGGGACGCTGAATGTTCCAGCGTAGGCTATCACCACCGGCCAAAGGAAAAATTTCCTGTTCTAGCGCCGCCGGGTCGCCGCTCAACAGATGACGAATACAGATAAAAGCTTCGTGCAGTGATTGAATGGTGCGCGTGGGATAAACACCGACGTAATCCAACCAACCGCCGCGCGCCAGTCCCAGGTACGCACGGCCGTTACTGGCCTCATCTATCAACGCCATATTGCCGGCAATATTAATCGGATGGCAAGTAAAGGGATTCACTGCCGCAACACCTATCTGTGCCCGATGGGTATGCCGTGCAATTTCCAGCAGCGGCAGCCAGGCCGGCTGATAGAGCATGTCGTTGTACACCGAGATGCCATCAAAGCCCGCCGCTTCCGCAGCGGCAGCGAGTGGGCCGTAGTGAGCAAGCGGCTTGTCGGTCTGAAAGGCGATCGATATTGGATTGTCGTGCATCCGAAACTCCTCTATTGCCGAGACTTTTTCCTGCTCTAGCCGGTAATCATCTGCACATAGTCAGGTAGTTTTTCCATGACTAACCACAGTGACAAAACAAGCCCGGCAAGCAGTACTATGTTGCGACCCAGGCTGGCTTTATAATCGCCCATAAGCGCATGTTTGTTCACTAGTATAAGTACAATGACCAACACCAGTGGAATAACGATGGCGTTAAAACCCATCAGCAGCAGTACCTTGAGCAGCGCCGGAAAACTCCAGAAGGGAGCCAATATAGCTGGCAGCAGAATCCACAGCACCAGCAGGCGCTGAAAGCTTTTGTTTTCTTGGACATCACGCCAGTCCAGGCCGAGCATGTCCAGGCAGAAGTAGCACATGACCTGCACGACCACCACGAAAGTGGTTAATGCGGCGATCAATAAGCCGGCGGTGAAAATAATTGGTCCTAGAAATCCCAGGCCTTCCGGGAAAGCGTTGACCAGCACTTTGCCAGCCTCATGTACGGTATCAATAGCGGCGTGATTATCCAGCGGATACAAAGCGTAGCCACCAGCTATAATCACAAAAACCGAATAACCACCAAAAACCACGCCCAGGTTCAGAACCGACTTGCGCAGCTCCGCCGGCAAATCAGGTTTGCCGCGCAGATTCTCAGCACACATGTAGGGAATGCCCAGCAGGGCCGCAGGTGCCAGCGCACTGCCGACGATGGCAATTATCGAACCAGTACTGCTGCGTATCGCCTCTTGCCCGGGTACCGCGAGGTCTTCGGGAATAGAGGGCGCAAGGCCCGCTACAATGGCGCCAATTTCCTGTAAACCGGTCATGGCAACGATAAAGAAACCAATAAACATCACAATCATAAGCCCGGTCATGACTCGCTGCATGCGTTGATAGCCACCGGAAGTCAGCAACCAGACAATCGCCCCGCCGGCAGCCAGAGACAGGCCAATCTCCCAGTAATGATAACTCGCCGCATAGTCAGCTGTGGCGGTGGGCTCGGGTGGATAAAAACCCAGCAGAGACATCAGGGCTGAAGTCAGCACCGACATCTGGCCCATTCCAATCAGCAAATGAACCGGCACGTTGATAGCGAAAATCAGCCAGGCCACAGTCGGATGAATATGCTGGCGGATTTGACTGAACATGCCAGTGCTCGGATTGAGTAGCCCCACCCGGGAGGCAGAATCCACCGACAGCACGAATATTGGCAAAATCAACGGAATCACCCACAACATTTCGTAGCGAAACCAGGCGCCTGTGAGAATCAGCGAGGCAGCTGCGCCGGCACCCATCGTACCAGCAGCCATAACCGCCGTCGGCCCCAGTAGATTGGAAAACACACGCTGTAACACAGGCTCTGTCACTACAACACTGCCTGGCCGGCATCAAACTTCTTGCGAATGCTATTGCAGGCGGTGCCGGGTTCTGCCTTGCCAGAGGTACGAATATCCAGGAATGTGGAAGTGGCGTAGGTAGCAAAGGCCGGCACGTGATGTTCCAAGGTGGTGTCCAGTACCGCATGCTCTACTGATAACTGGTAAACATTTTCTGGCTGGAGTCGCGAGGCGTCAATAACATAGGACTTGTCGGCGAAAGTCAGGTAAGGGGTATTCTCAAATGGACGGCCACTGTGGGCGCGCCGCACGCCATCGCAGTCACCCATAATGACGAACAGTAAATCATCAACGATACCCAGGGGGTCGGCATCTCCGGCGCTGAATTCACTCCAGGTCACCAGTAAATCCTGTTCCGGGTCGATATTATCCGGCGCTACCGATTGGCCATTCTGGTTTAGGTAGATTCGCGGAGCTTCGGGTATACCTGAGCCGGTGGCATTGGGGTTACCCAGAGTCACTACCTGGCTGACGGCGCCAATACTGGGCGAGTTATAACGAAATATGTAATCGCCGTCGGGGTAGGCCGCCTCCAATTCGGGCTCGGATTTATAGCGGCCGCCGTGCATCTCCAGGGCGTAACCACTGTCGGCGAAGGGTATGCGCACGCCCTGACTCAAAGGGGTTTCCAGGCTGGAATCTTGCGCCTCGCCGCCAGTTTGTAAAAAAATCTCTGCGAAGAAATGGAAGTTGAGCACCGAAACATCCCCACTGTGGCTTTGCCGGTGATTGCTGGTTTTGCCAGCGACGATAAAGGTGATGTCGTTTTGCTCGGTCGGGGGCATCATCGCGCCATCTGAGACAGCCTGCTGCGGGCTATCGCACGAGGTCAGGTAGAGCGCTAACAGCACCATCAAATATTTACTCGGCATCTCTCGTTTCTTGTTCATGAACGCTCGCTTCGCCCCCACCACCAGGAAGATTTATGTCTACCGCGGTCGTTTATTTTATCATCCAGCCATAGCGCCAGTTTGCGCAGGGGCGTGCCAGCCAGTTTTTTCCACCAGCGGTTGTACCATTTAGTGTAGTCACGGTTATAGGGACACACCCTTATACAGATCGAACAATCGGTATTCTGATTGACCCAGAATTTGAAACACTTTTCCGCATCTACCGTCCACTTGGATACACCGATCAGGTTGGAGCGGTTGTGAACAGTTGTCGATGGTTCTTTGAACGGGATGGCCTTGGGCGGACAACCGCTGGCACAGCGATCGCAAATATCGCAGAAGGCTTTCACCCCGAATTTTTTAGGCTGGCTGTGCACCAGCGGCAAATCGGTGAAGATACGGCCCAGACGCAAGCGCGGCCCATATTCTTCAGTAATCAACAGACTGTGGCGCCCGACTTCGCCAAACCCGGCCTGGACCGCCAATGGAATCGCCAGCGATGAATCATTCATAGTGGCGTAGGCACGATAGCCAAGGTTACGAATGTACTGGGCCAGTGTTAAAAGGGTTAATGCGTCATAGGAATAGCCCAGTCCAGTGGCGCTGCCTGCTAGTGCTGAGGGCACGGTCCTGGTCAAATCCACATCCATCGATTCGCCAACGACTATGACAGTAGGCAAGTCCTGGGGTATATCCAACGGCTTGCTGTTGAGCACGCTCTCATCAAAGATCGCGCTGTACATCCAGCGTTCATCAAACTCGCACACGCCAAACAAATCCGCACCGCACAGGCCGGCAACCTTGCGAATATCTGCGGTCGCCTGCTCAACACTGTCGAAAGCATAGGCCTCCGGCCAGCCTGCGTCATGAGTCGTAAAGTGGTCGAAAAAACCCTCCTTGCGGCCAGTCTCCTGTCGGTTAATATCGCGCAGTACATTGGTAACGTGCCAGCTAGCATTACGCAGGGCATAGTCCCGTTGGCTAAAGCCATCGCTTTTTCGTGAGTGCGCGTCGGGCATGAAGTAACCCTGGAAGAAGCTCGTGGCCTTGGCGGACATTACCTCGGGGTCCCATTGCGAACGACAGTAGATATCGTTGCGCTGGTCAAACTTCTCGAAGTTCTCCAACACATCAAAATTGGTCAATTCGTCTATGGGCCGTTTGTTTTTATTTGCCTGCTTCATAACACCCTATCCTATAGCCAACCCACCAGGGTTAATACTGCTGGCCGGTAACGTCTGGTTGCCGCATCTACGGGGATATAGTAGGGTATCCAATTGTTTGATATCAAACAATAACATCAGTGCAGTGAAAGTGAATAAAGTATTAGATGAATTTGGCCTCGACCTCGGTAACCTGCCTGATATGGTGGGTGTAGAGCTGCGCATGGGCCAAATTCTCGCTGAGCGCGCTTTTAGTGAAGTCAGTCACACACAGGTATCACCGGGTCTGTTTATGATACTGGCACTGGTGAGGAATAATCCCGGACAGAAGCAAACTACACTGGCCGGCTCGGTCAGGCTGGACCGCTCTACCATGGTCTCGATTATGGATCACTGTGAGCGCCAGGGTTGGGTGGAACGTAAACCCTACGCCGGCGATCGTCGCGCCCACTCGATAATTATCACCCGCAAAGGCGAGCAGCTGGTGCAAAAGCTGGAACAGGATGTATTGCTTCTGGAAAAGAAAATCGCTGCCAGAATGGGACAATCAGAGCGCGACCAATTACTGCGCCTGCTGAAGAAATTTCACACAGCAGTCATTGACTAGAGGGCAGGGAGATATCTTGATGAATACTTTCGTCTATGCCTTCGATCAGTGGATTCGGGGCGCCTTCGTAGAGATGAACACGGAACTGGAAGAGAGCTATTTTGCCCAGCAGGACAAGTCTGCGATAGAGGACGTGGGTACGGCTATCAAGAACCAGTTGGTGGACGAGGGTCGGGGCTTTATTGCAGACCTGCTAAATGAGGGCAACACCGACGAAGGCTTCGACCAGGCCTTTGACTTACTCGGTAATGTCGGCCTTTATATGGCCGCCTGCCGCCGCCACGACATTACCGAACCGTCCCGTGAGACCAGCTCACCCCTGACGGAAGCATCCGGACTGGCCATGCACCTGGGTTCATCCCTGAACGTTACGCCGCGCTTTGCCACCAGCCACCTGACCACGCACAACTCGTCGTTGAACGGCCATTACAAGAGTTTCACCTCGCTGTCAGACGAATACCTGTTTATCGAATACAACACCCGTGGTGTTTTCGCATTCAAGCGGGCCGCCGATGCACTGGTGCGTATTCTGCCTTTGGGTATATCTCACCCGGTTAGCTACCACCTGCTAATGGACGCGAAGCTGGCGTTGCAGGACGTGGTAAAGATAAACGAGCAATTGTTTGAGCAGCTGGATATCCAGCGTTTCTTTTTCTGCGTGCGTCCCTATTACAAACCTTACCGGGTCGGGCAACACGAATACCGCGGCGCTAATGCCGGCGATTTCGCGGGCATCAACGAACTGGATATCCTCCTGGGCCTGTGTGGCGCCGACAACACCTCCTACTCCCAGCTGCTGGTGGACAAGCTTTTGTACATGATGCCTTATGACCAGCAGCGACTGCGCGACGTTATGCGCCAGACCAGTTTACTGGACAGCTTCCTGGCGGCCAGCAATAACCAGACAGACCAGGATTGGTACCAGCGCAATACAGCCCTGTTTCTGGAAGTCTGCGAGACGCATGGTGAAACCGCAGTGCAGCATCACGATCAGCTTGTTGGTAAGTTTATCGAACGGCCGTCAACCGCATTACCTGAGCAGCGCCTGAAAAACTTCACCGCCAGTGGTCCGCCTTTACCGGTGCTAATGAGCGCTTTGGAAAAATTACGTGACCTGCGTACGGCAGCGCGACCCGAAGCCGTGCGCCGGGACGATATTCCCTCACGCTACGCAGACTACGATCGACTGCGCGCCAGTCTTCGGTAGTCCATGATGCACGCCGACAAATTCTGTACCTTCAATGAAGGCATTTACCTGCTTAATCATTCGGTGGGTCGGCCTCCTGTTTCTGCCCACCAGCGGCTACAGGCCGGGTTTATTGAGCCCTGGCAAACCTTGACTAACGACCTGTGGCCTCGCTGGATCGAAGAGATCGACGAATTTCGTAAAGCCACTGCGTTGCTGCTGAATGCATCGTGGCTGGATGTATGCCCGCAAACTAATCTCTCCGGCGCGCTCAGCAAATTATTAACGGCTCTGCCCCAGAACCCTGGTCGTGACGTTATTGTCTATAATGAGCAGGATTTCCCTTCCATGGGCTTCGTCTTGAGCCAGGCCCAACGCGCTGGCTTCCAACTGCGCTGCATCCCCTCTGACAGTGACCCTCTGGACCTGCAGGTATGGGACGATCAACTCGATAGCAGTTGCGCCTGCGTCCTTGTCACCCATGTTCAATCCAATACCAGTGTGAAGGTCGACGTCGCTGGTATCTGTGCACTGGCAAGAAAAGCCGGCGTGATACCCATTGTTGATATTGCCCAGTCGGCAGGTGTAACTGAAATAGATCTGAGCCAATGGGACGCAGATTTTGTTATCGGCTCCTGCGTAAAGTGGTTATGTGGTGGTCCCGGCGCTGCTTTTTTGTGGGCTAACCCGGATATCATAGAGCAATGCAAGCCCACTGATGTGGGCTGGTTCTCACACGCCGATCCGTTTGAGTTCGATATTCACGATTTTCGCTACGCCGAAGGTGTGCTGCGATTCTGGGGCGGCACTCCATCGGTCATACCCTACGTACTTGCCGCCAACAGTATTAAGCTGATAACGCAAATCGGAGTTGGTCAGGTGCGCCGGCACAATCTGGCGTTAAACCAAAGACTGCTCGACAGCTTGCCTGAGCAGGTAGCAATCTGCCCCGTCTTACCTGAGCAGCGCGGCGGCACCGCGGTATTGGATTTTGGCCAGCAGCGGTTCACAGTAGAGCAAAACCTGCTCGACGCCGGCGTGCACTTTGATTCACGCCCGACTGGCCTGCGCATGTCGCCCCATATTTACAATAGCAATGCAGAAATAGATGTCGTTACGGAAACTATTCTAGGGTGCCTGAAACATTAGCCGTAAGCCCCCTTCACTGGTGGCAGGAATCATGATTGTTGCTGGCACCACCCTGGGCGCCGGGATGTTTCCCTAGCGGGTCGGTTTTGTTGCTGAATCTGGTTCTTAATGTGATGAAATTGTAAATCTTACTTTGGCCCCGATGCTGACTCACTCCTGACACTCTCCCTTGCAAACGCCCTGATATCATTGACGAGCAAATCAGGTTGCTCCAAGGCAGCAAAATGGCCACCCGTTGGCATCTGGGTCCAACGCTGCAGATTAAACATCCTCTCAACATAGCTACGCGGTGGCCAGGTCGACATTTCGGCTGGGAATAAAGCTGCAGCCGTTGGCACAGTGATTTTTTTGAAATCGCTGGGGAAAAACCGGCCGCCCTCCTGCCGCCGACCATAATAGATCCACGCGGCCGTATTAAAAGTTCCTGTCAGAATGTACACCATAATATTTGCCAGCAAGGTGTCTTTGGAATAAACGCTGTCGATATCATCACCGTCAATATCCGACCAGGCATGAAATTTTTCTACGATCCAGGCGGCTACACCGACCGGGCTGTCCATCATGGCAAAACTAAGGCTCTGGGGTTTGGTTGCCTGTTGGGTCCGATAACCTTCCTGCAGGATTTGTTCCTGCTCAAACTGTGCCTGCCAGGCTTGCTCTGCGGTGGTCTGCGGTCCGTCAGGTAAACGCATGGTGAGAATATTCAGGTGAATCGCCTGGCACGAACCGGCGTGATCATAACCGAGCCAGTTGGAAATGGTGCCGCCCCAGTCTCCACCCTGAGCCAGATAACCGTTATAACCCAGCTGCCTGGTCATTAAATCATTGAAGATAGAGGCTATGCGCCGTGGGCCGATGGGTGCGGGTGGCGCTCCGGAAAAACCGAACCCGGGTAGAGACGGCGCCACCACATCAAACGCATCGTCAATGTTCCCACCAAACCTCTCCGGGTGAGCCAGTTTATCTATGACTTCGAGAAACTCGACGACGGAACCGGGCCAACCATGGCTGATCAGCAAGGGTTGGGGATTTGGGCCACTGCCCTTTTCATGGATGAAATGAATATCAATGTCATCGATCCGGGCAACAAAGTTGTCAAACCGGTTGATGTCGTTTTCATGCCGGTACCAGTCAAAATCACTCACCCAATAACGGCAGAGTTCCTTCAGGTAAGCTGTATCGGCACCTAAATCCCAGCCACTATTGTCGGGCAGAGCCTCCCAGGGATAGCGCTGCACCCTGGCGTACACCTCGTTAAGGGTTTTCTCGGAAATAGCGAGGTTAAATTCTCTGATCATTACCTGACCGATGAAAATGTCCACGACACCGCGGGATTTAAACAAGCTAGTCGAGCAGCCACTGTCGGAGAAGGCTTGTAGGTATAGGGCATCAGGGCGCGTCCATGTAGTCGCTTAGTGCATGTAGAACAGCCTCGTTTTCATGGTCCACGCCGATAGTAATGCGCAGAAACTCATCTGAGCCGCTGGCCGGGCGTGGAATAATTCCCCGGGACTGGAGAAAGGCGCCGGCTGCTCCGCCGCTTTTGTTGCTGTCTTTGGCGAACCTCAAGAGATAGAAGTTTGCCTGACTCGGTATGACTTCAATACCCATGTCCGTCAGGGTGCTGCTGATGCGCTCGCGCCAATTGGCATTATGCGTTCGAATTTCTTCGATATAGGCAGTGTCCTTGACCGCAGCCGCGGCGGCGGCCATGGCCGCGCCGTTGGTGTTGAAGGGCGTGCGAATGCGTTGTACCGGATCGACGATGCCTGCAGAGCAATAGGCCCAGCCGATTCGTAGGGAGGGCAGGCCGTATATTTTGGAAAAAGTGCGTGTGACAACGACATTGTCGTATTCGTCTGCCAGGGCGATGCCGGTATCGTAGTCCTCGGCGGTAGCATACTCAGCGTAGGCCTCGTCTATTAAAAACAGGCAGTTATCCGGCAGGCCGGCATGCAGGCGGCGCAGCTCACTGCCGTCAATATAAGTGCCGGTTGGGTTGTTGGGGTTGGCGATGGTGCAAAACCGGGTTTTATCACTGACCAGCGTCAGCATGGCGTTCACGTCGACCCGATAATTGTGTTCCGCCGCAATGACCAGGTCGGCGCCCTGGGCTGTGCAGTGAATATTGCTCATGATAAAACCGTTCTCCGACAGCAGCGCCTCCTGCCCGTCGCCCACATAGGCCCTTGCCATCAGCTGGATTAGCTCATCTGAACCGTTGCCGCAGATAATGCGCTGGGGGTTCAGGTCGTAAGTTTCGCCAATAGCTTCGCGCAGCGCGCTCTGGCTGCCGTCGGGATAGCGGTTGAGTTGCGATGCTGCCTGCTGATAGGCCTCGATAGCCAGCGGTGAGGGTCCCTGGGAGGATTCATTAGAGGACAGCTTGATCGGGTTGCTAGTCCCTTCGATCGCACTTTGTCCTTGCTGGTAGGGAGACAGACGCATAACGCCGGGTCGGGCCTGTGGTCCGCTCACGCGCAAACCTCCTTGCGGTTTTGCGGCATCATCAGAAAGGGCCAGGGGGGTGGGAAAAACTCCTCTACCGTTACCTCGATGATAGAGGGGCCTGTCTCCAGAAATGCCAGGCGAATGGCAGCCCGCAGAGACTCGGCGTCATGTGCGGCAAAACCGGCAGCGCCAAAACTTTCCGCCAGTTTAACGAAATCAGGGTTGTGCAGATCGGAGCAGATCACCCTCCCGTCAAACCACTCTTTTTGCTGACGTTGTACATTAGTAAAGCGACTGTCGTTAAAAATGATGGTGACCAGGGGCAGCTGGTACTGCACTGCGGTGGATATTTCCTGAATGTTAAACATAATGCCGCCGTCACCGCTGATCTGGATAACTCGCTTGTCCATATTGCCAGCCATAACACCCAGGGCAGTGGCGTAGCCGAAGCCCAGAGTACCCTGGTAGCCCGCGCTGATGTGTTGACGTGGTTCGTAGACCGGAAAACCGTACCAGGACGCGAAGCCTACCTGTGTCACCTCGTCAACGAAAATGCCATCGCGAGGTAACTCCTCGCGTATTACGTCCAGGTACGCCATTTGCGGGCCAACTTTTGATCGCACTAACTTGTCGATTTCAGCTCTCAGAGCCAGTAATTCTTGTTCCCGAGACTCCGGTTGGTGGTCGACATCCGAAAGTGCCACTGAAATCGCCGCAGAGACATCAGCTGCGTCACCGACAATGCCCAGTTCTGGTTTACAGATACGTTCAAGCTGCATCTGGTCGATATCGACACGTATCAGTTTAAGTTCATCGTCTTTGCCCCACATTACCAGCGGCCAATGTAGTCGAGTGCCGATGGCCAGTACTGCGTCTGCCTCGCCCCAAAGGCGATGGCCCATGGGATGGTTGGCGCTCAGATAGTGTTCAGATGAAACAACGCCTTTGCCTGCGCGAAAGGCGACCACCGGCGCTTGCAACGCCTCTGCCAGGGCCCGGATTTCCCTGCTGGCGTCTAGCGCGCCAGAGCCGACATAGATCAGTGGTTTCTTGGCACTAGTCAGTATTTTCACCGCCTCGGCAATTTGTGCAGTATCGATCGAGGGTCTAGGGTAATCAGAGATTGGCGGCAGTAAATCCACTTCGGCTTCCAGCGCCATAATGTCCATAGACATTTCTATTTCGACAGGCTGAGGGCTGCCTGTTGTGAGCTGTTTGAAAGCTTCTTGCACGCGGTCAGGCGCCAGGCCGGGATGATCAATTCGTTCCGCCCATTTGGTGATATGGCTTATCATCCCCAACTGGTCGTTAATTTCATGCAGGTCGCCGTACCCTTTGCCGATCGCCGTGGAGGGTATTTGGCCGGAGATACACATGACAGGCGTGAAGTTCGCCCAGGCAGTGCACAGGGCGCCCGCGGAGTTGAGCAGGCCGGGTCCGGGCACCACCGTATAAACGCCAACCTTTCCGGTAGACCTGGCATAGCCGTACGCCATATACGCCACGCCCTGTTCGTGTCGGCTGTGAATCAAGCGTATGTTGTCGCCTTCTTTGTACATGGCGTCGAACAAATAGTCGAGTTGACCTCCGGGCAGACCGAATACGGTATCAACGCCGTTAACCAAAAGTGATTTTATGATGGCTTCTGCGCCAGTCATGACTGTCATTGATTTTGTTCCTTAGTTGTTTGTCATGGTCGCGCGCTTTTTAGCGTGACGTCGGCGGTAGCGAATAAAAAAAAACGGAAAGCCGAGCAGGTAGACCCACACCATGGGGTTGGCCATTGCCTTGCCTAGTGCGGATAACACGTCATCCGGGCTGATATAGACTTTGGTCTGCATGGTTTGGTTTTCGTGGCTGTGTACAATCAGATGGTCTTTCTTGTATTCAAAACGCCCGAATTCAAAATCGATATCGGCTAGTTTACTTTTCACTTTCATGACATTAACTCTTTTTCAGTCGCCCGGTTTCCTGGGCGTAGGCAATGCGTTTTTCCAGTAGTTTGGAAATGTCTTCGGGCTCGTAACCGTGAGGGGGTGTGAACTGACCGCGGGCATACAGATCGTCAAATACTTCCTTGCAAATTGATATCTTATCGACCAAAGCTCTGGGTGGCTTGCCGGAGGGAAAGCGGTTTGGCGGGTAGATGGGGTTGGTATACATTTCCCTGAAGCCCTCGGTGCGCATATCAATCCAGCAGTTGTGATTAGTGCGGGTGCGGTAGTGCCTCAAGGCTTCAATATCAATAGTCACTGAAAGCACCTGCTCGTTGGGGTAGGGTGCCTCGCGCAGCAGCATGCCCGTATAGTCAATGGCAAAAGAGTGGCCAGGGCAGAATGCCTTGGGGTAGTACTCGTAGTTCACGCTGCCCCAGTTAGCACCGAGCAAATAACACATGTTGTCGTGGGCTCTGGTGCGTCGGGTAAATTTCCAAAAATCCCAGGGTTCAGACACGCCTTCTACTTCCTGAATGGCCCCGGGGTGACAAATGATTTCTGCGCCGTTGTAACCCAGCGCCCTGGAAACCTCCGGGGTACAACCATCATGGCAAGTCATGGTGCCCAGTTTGCCGATTTCAGTGTCGATGACTGGGAACAGGTCTTTTATCCCGCCGCCAAAATGGGCCGTATATTCATCAAAAATGTCGTGGGGGCTAGTGCCCAGACCCAATGAGGCATTGATATGCCACTTGTGGTACTTCAATACAACCTCGCCGCTGGGCCCGACGATGAAATTAGTATTGAACCAGCGATCGGGAAATTCGGGAACCTGCTCTACGACGCCACCGCCGCATATGTATAGGCCGTATTCCTTGGCTATTGCTCCGAGCTGGTCAATTTCCGGCCCGGGGATGGTTACCGCCTTTTTCATCTGGTCTTCGATTTTGCTTTCACCTTTGCCCGGTGTGCCCACCCCCTGCATGAAATACTCGGGAAGAATCACCAATCGTACCGGTACTTCCCAGAAATAGCCGACACCAAAGTGGATCATTTTGATCACCCGATCCAAGTTCTTCTGAATGCCTTCCCGGTCTTCTACGACCGTCACTTCGGGCTGAACGATCAGCGCGGTATAAGGTTCTATTCGGTCTCTCATTGAAATTCCCATGTGTTTAATCGGCGCCGCAACCCAGGAGCTAGGAGTCGCAGCTTAAAAATCGAAATCGTCATCTTCTTCGATGACCCCCATATCCAATAAAATTTCATTGGCAGCTATAGTGCCCATGCCGCTGATGCCGCCCCCAGGGTGGCAGGAGGGCCCGGTCATATAAAATTTCTTTACCGGCCCGCGGTAATTGGCATAGTTGGGAATGGGCCGAAAGGCACCCATTTGTGACAAGGTGCGTTCGCCGCCTGTGGTCACCCCCCGATGAAAGCACAGGTTGGCGCGCTCTAAAGTCGGCCCGGTTTCAACATATTCGGCCAGAATATTATCGTTTGTCATGTTGGTGGTGTAGTTGCGTAACTGACCGAGCAAGGTCTCGCGGCAGTATTGCGCCCCGATAGTTTCCCAGTTTTCGCCGCTCGCCAAGTCCACGGGAACAAAAGTGTCCATAATAAGCGTGTGTTTACCCTCGGGTGCTCGCGTTGGGTCCATTGTGGTCCAGGCGGCGGTCCATAAGAATGGATCTGTGGGTGCTAGCCCCGCGGAGATCTCCCGATATTGTTTGTCGATATCTGCCATGGTGCCAAACATGCGTTGATAAGAGGTTTTGTTCATGTCCGGGCCGTTCTTGAATAGCGGTGCCTCGTCCAGCGCATAGTGCACTCTGGCGATAGAGATATCGCCGAAGGTGAAAGCGCGAACCTTGTCCTTGAAACCGGTGGGCAGTTCATTATCTTCAAAACCGGTGAGGAAGGTTTGATACGGGTCTAGAGAACTGACCACAGCTTGACGCGCGAAAATGTCATCGCCATTTTCCAGCCGCACGCCTTTACACTCGCCGTTCTCGGTAATGAATTTGCGCACCGTCGCCCCAGTCATCACCTTACTGCCCTGAGCTTCAATATAGCTTTTCATGGACTCGGATAGCATGCCGCTGCCACCTTCGGGTATGGATTGGCCGAAGTAGTGAATGCTGGGAATCATTACATAAAAACCCTGGGCGGTACCGAGTTGGTCTGGCAGTGTTTGCGGCGCCATAGCCCAACCCAGGATGAATGCGCGGACATGGTCGTTTTCGAAATTGTTCAGGGTGAACTGCCGTGAACTGAGCTGGTAGTCCCTGAGCCGCTGAAGCCCCTCCGGGTTGTTTTCCAGTCCCTGGTATAGGTAGCTCGGCGGAGAAGGGGGGGCAAACATAGCCTTTACTACACCGTCCTGGATTTCACCAAACTCGTCGTATATTTCCTTGTAGCGGATGGCGTCCTTCTTGGAATATTCGGCGATGGTATCGCAGGTCTTGTCGACATCCTTGTACACAATAATGCCGGGCCCCTCATACTTGTTAGGGTGGCCAGTAATGTGGTCGTCTGAATAGATGTACTTTAGCCCGTGTTTTTCCAGATCGGGCCGCAGCTTCTGAAAGTCGGGGTTTAGGTGAATCCAGACGTGAGAGGAGCCGAAAGGGTCGTGTTTAAAACCGGGTAGGGTCAGCTCGCGGGTGAGTACTCCACCGCCTACCCATTCGTTGCGCTCAAGGACCAAAACCTTGAGGCCGTTTTTAACCAGCATGGCCGCGCAAATTAAGCCATTGTGGCCGGCGCCGGCGATGATGACATCATAGTCAGACATGGGATCTCCTAAGCGAGGCAACATTATTAATCCCATTAATAGAATTTGCAAGCAATTGCCGTGAATACTAAATAATCGCCTATAAGCAGGGTTCTAGTTCATAAAAAATTCTATTTTGGGTCTTTTTTTCGGCATTATAAATCACAATTAGTCCAAGATATTAGCCTGTTTAATCCCATAATACTTGTGTACACTGGCTCGACTTTAGTGATGATCAGAGAAGAGCTTGATGAGTTCCAAAAAGCCCACTAGGGGACAGGTGCCAGCGGTGGTGGACATACTGGGTCTTCGCATGGCCGCGGGTGAATACCAAGAGGGAGAGGTTCTGCCCGTTGAGCAAGACCTGGCCGACAGCCTCGAGGTGGGTCGTAATGCACTCAGAGAGGCGGTGAAAGTGCTTAGTGGCAAGGGTCTTATTTCCACGGCGCCTCGCAGCGGTACCAAGGTGCGCCCGCGGGGCGAGTGGAATATGTTGGACCCCGATGTCCTTCGTTGGCACGCAGATCCTGATATCGCCACTGAAAAATTCATGCTTGATCTCATCGAGATGCGTGGAATTATAGAGCCCAAGGCCGCGGAGTTGGCTGCTGTGCGAGCCACCAAGGAAGAAGTGGCCGCTATCTTGTCGGCCTATGACACTATGGCGGGGAGTGGCGATGACAGACAGGCGCGTTTGGAGGCTGATATCCAGTTCCATTCTGCCATCCTTAGAGCATCGCATAATGAGGTCTTGAATCATTTCAAGTACGCGATTGCCGCCTACCTAAAGGCACACTTTAAGCATGGAGGGGAGGTTTCGGGCGAGATTGACGACAAAGATCTTGGGCGGCATCGCCAAATTGCCTGGGCGATTGCCGCCGGCAAGGTTAAGTCAGCCTACAGTTTGACGGTGGAAATGCTCAATTCTAACCATAGTCATTTCTCCAGGGATGAGTGATTCGCTTTGGCAATTGTTGTAATTACAGGTTGTAGTTCGGGTATTGGCTATGACAGTGCGCTGGCCTTTGCCCGCCGTGGCGATCGCGTTTACGCCTGTGTCCGAAACCCTGGGCGTGCCGCTTCACTTGCGCAAAAGGGAGCTGAAGAAAAGCTCGATATTCGAATCAAATTACTCGACGTGACGGCCAGCTCGAGCTTTTCGATTTTCTTCGAAGAGATTGTCGCTGAGTCTGAACGTGTTGATCTGTTGATTAACAATGCCGGTATTCTGCACCCGGGTGCCCTGGAGGATCTTTCCGAGGTTCAGACTAGAGCTGTCATGGAAACTAATTTCTTTGGCCCGCTGCTGTTAAGTCGAGCGGTCTTGCCGCAAATGCGTGCACAGCAGAGTGGTTTCATTATTATGATTAGCTCCCTGTCGGGTGTTGCCGGTTTGGCTGGTGATGTTGCTTATAGCGCGAGTAAATTTGCGCTGGAAGGCGCAACAGAGGCTCTGCGCCATGAGGTTGACCGCTATGGTATCCGGCTGGCGCTTGTGCTTGGCGGTCAATATGCAACCAAAATTTTTCGCGCATCAGGAGCCTCATGGCTCGACGGTGATGAAGTTCTGCCTCTGGACTATCCGCGAGATTCGGTATATCGGGAGCTGGTTGAGTGGAAACTGAAGCAATTACGCGATGGCTTGCCCGGGGCGATGGACCCGGCGGTAGTAGCAAAGCTATTGCTGACCATAGCGGATTCCGATGGCAGTCAGCTGCGTTGGGTGGCGGATGATCTGGCATCAAGGGTGCTGGCCACCGTGCATGGGCAAAGCGACACCGAGCGCGATGCCTTTCTTCGCTTGGCCGGGGGAGCGCAATGGTGGAGCGAGGGGTTATCTGCGCCCGAGGTAACAAGGTCATGAGCGCAGTTGTTCGCCTGGCGCATGTGTGTATCGAATCCGTCGATCTGGAAGCGAGCGAGGCCTTTTATGCGTTACTGGGTGCCAGAAGGCAATTTGAGATTCGTAATGTGCAGGACGAGTTAATCGGTATGTATCTGTGCTTCGGCGAGAGCACGTTTATTGAAATAGTAAAGATCAATGAGCTGAAACGAGACGGGGGGGCGATTGACCATTTTGCCCTGGAGGTTGAGGATGTGAGCGTTGCAGCAGGCATCCTTGTGGCAGGCGGGGTCGAGGTTAGCGACAGTGCTCTGGGCGTTGACCACACCTGGATGGTGACCTGCCATGATCCCAATGGAATCTTTATAGAGCTGCATCAATACACCCGGCGGAGTTTGCAAAAAACGGGCGGGATGTGCCGCATTGATTACACCCCTTGAAGATGCCTGCGTGAGACCTGATCCACGCAAGCACAGAAAATACCATGGCTGTACTTTTCGATCAGATTACACTGGAGTGAGACGATGTCATTGATACCAGCAGATAATGTATTTGCCCTGGGCGCAATATTATTTTGCGTCGCCTGGCTGGCTTTTCTTATCGATACCAAGCCTCTAGGTAAAAAAACCTCCGGTGTTATCTGGGCGCTGGGTGTATCCATGCTGCTGTCCAATACCGGGATAATCCCTTTTAGCAGCCCGACTTATGATTTTGTAGGTGGGTCTCTGGTGCCGCTTGCCATACCCCTGTTACTCCTCAAAGGAGATTTGCGGCGTATTTTTCGCGAAAGCGGCGCGGTAATGATCTTCTTCTGTATTGCCTGTATGGCGACCGTCGTGGGGGCGGTAATTGGTTTCTATATTATGGATCTGGGCGAGATAGGTCCAAAGGTGGCCGGTGTCTATACCGGTGGCTGGATTGGTGGGGCAGTTAATGTCCTGGCTATCTCGCAGGCGGTAGAAATGACGTCGCAGGAATTTAGTGTGTCGATCAGCGCCAGCAGTGTTGTCAGTATGTCGGCGCTTATGCTGCTCATAGCTATTCCTTCAATCGAACTGATCAAGCGGATGATTCCTACCCAGACCGAGGATTCAGCGCAGCTGCTGCCGATGGAGCTGGCGCAAGACGAGACACCGACACTGCACCTCACCCATATCAGCGGTGCCCTGGCCTTGAGTTTTATTATTTGTGGCCTGGCGCAGTCGATGGCCCAGTGGTTGCAGCTTCCCCAGTACAGCATACTTTTTATCACCGTTCTTACTATTGCGGTGGCCAACGTCTTTCCAGAAAAAATGGCTGGGTTGAAGGGTGATTTTGAATTAGGCATGTTGTTGATGTATTTGTTTTTTGTAGCTGTAGGTGCCGGCACCGATGCGATTTCTTTTATCGCATCGGCCTTCCATCTATTCGTCTACGGCATGCTTATCATCATTATTCATTTGGTGCTTGTGCTGTTTGCCGCGCGGCTGATGAAAGTTGATATGGCAGAAGCGATTGTCGCCTCTTCGGCGGCCCTGGTAGGGCCGGCGGTAACCGCTGCCATCGCCACTTCCAAGGGCTGGAAGCATCTGGTTACCCCGGGAATTATGTGCGGGGTCTTTGGTTATGTCATTGGCACTTTTATTGGCGTAACCGTCACTGCAGTGCTGGGCTAGCATGAGTAAGTCGCGCGCAGCACAAGTTCTCGTGCTGCCTCGGGTGACGACGCTGTGGAAATTTCCCAAGGAGTCAAATAGCTCAACATACACATGGCAATTGTCTTTTTATAATGGGATTAATAAAGGTTTAGAAACCTGTGCAGTTTGAAAGCGGTCAAATTATTTATATATAAAACAGATAGATATAAAAATTTTCAAAAAAATAAAAATCAGATCAAAAGAAAAATTTAATTGTGTTGATGCATTTAATAGGATCTAATTGACGGGTCACTGAGGATCAGCATAATAGTTTTTGCTAGCGGTGGGCAAAAAGCAGTTGGCAAAAAACAGTGGGTAAAAAACAGTGGACGAAACCCAGCGAGACCAGAGTTGAGCAGATTTTGCGAATTCATTGCATTGTCGCCAGTATAGTGTCGGGTCGCTCGGAAAGGGTTGATATATTAGATACAGGTCCGCATTATCTTCAATAGCTAAAATATAACTAAAACGAAGGATTACACTCATGCGTTATACAGCTAGAACACTATTGCAGCTGTCGCTACTATCGGCGGCAGTCATTAATACAGTGCCAGTCTTCGCAGAGTCAGGCGCGGTTTTGGAAGAGATTATCGTCACGGCGCAGCGCCGAGAGCAAAACCTGCAAGAGGTTCCCGTTAGTGTTACTGCTTTTTCGGGCGCAAACCTAGAACAGCGCAATATCAAATCCGCTACTGAGTACCTCTCTCTCACTCCGGGTGTAAGTTTTACCGAGGACGGGCAAAGTGGTAGTCGTGGCCTGGGTATTGCCGTACGCGGGATCAACAACCTGGTTTCGGGTGAAAATGCCTTTGTTAACTCTATTGGTATTTATCTCGATGAATTTAGCGTCGCCTCAGTTCCCAATCAGGTAGCGAACCCCAACCTGGCAGATATGGAGCGCGTAGAAGTACTCCGTGGTCCCCAGGGAACCTTCTTTGGTCGTAATGCGCTTGGCGGCGCGTTGAATATCACCTCCAAAAAACCAACGGAAGAATTTGAAGGCGAAATTATTGTTGGTGCTGAGACCTACGACGACGCTGGTGAACTTTACAGTATTACGGGGATATTGAACGTACCCGTGAACGACTATTTCAGAATGCGCGGTGTAATGTACTACGAGGACAGTGATGGCTACGTCGAAAACGCCTGTGCCAAAGGTGCCAGCACAACGTCTTGTCCAGCGGCTGCAGAGAATAATTATACCCCCAACGGTGCTAAGGATAGTGGCCATGAATCCATGAACTTGCGCTTACATGCTGCTTGGGATTTGTCGGAAGATACTACAGTACTGGCTTCCTTCCATTACACTGATGAGGAGCAGGGCACTGACGAAAACGTGCCGTCTGGTGTGTTGGATCTTGACTCAATTGATAGCTTTGGTTTATCTCAGGCGCTCGATCCCGGTACGGGTTTTTACCCCCGCAACCAAAACAGGCTGAGCCACGATCTCAATGAGTTCACAGATAACGAAACCACCGTCGGTATTTTGAATATTTCACACGACATCAATAGCACCATGACCATTAAGTCTATTACCGGGTTTATTGATGCTACCTTGGATCGAAACTTCGATAATGACCTGGCTGGTGGCGCAGATACCTTGCTCAGGGTCAACGCCTACGAGGGCTTCTCCTGGAGTACCGAGCTGCGTTTGGAGATAGAAGAAGAGAACTACGGCTTTATTGCAGGAATTCTGTATGCCGAAGATGAGCAAAAGCAGGAGAATAAAGTAGGCACGTCAAGCCAAGCGACGGCATCTGTGGGTGGTGTCGGTTGGTTGCCGCCTTTCCCTGACGGATTGGGGCTGGCACTCAACAGTAAGAAGTTTGAGGTTGAGAGTCTCGCCATCTTCGCTGACTATACCTGGCATGCCTCTGAAAAATTGGACGTGATTGTAGGTGCCCGTTATACACAGGACGACGTTAGTAACCAGGTAGCGGGCTTCGGTATTGGCCCAACCTGTTGCTTCCCGGGATCCCCGGGTTTCCCGGGTGGCCCTGGATTTGATTTTTTCCAAAGTTTTGACAATTTCGCGCGACCTGTTTCCAGAGCAAGTGATGATTTCTCTGACATCTCGCCACGCTTTGTTGCTCGTTACCTTGTGAGCGATGATGTCAGCATCTACGGCACTATCTCCAAGGGCTATAAAGCTGGTGGCATCTCGGTGGGTAACCAAACGAATGAAGATGGAGCACCGGCCTTTAACGTTCCCTTTGACGAAGAAACTTTGTGGAACTATGAAGTGGGTTTCAAAAGTCAGTTCATGAACAACACTGTTCGTTTGAATGGCTCTCTTTTCTACCTTGAGTGGAGTGATCTGCAGATGGAATCATTTCGCTTCCTGACGCCCGGTGATTTGTCATCAAACTTTGAGCAGGCGATTAATGTAGAAGATGCCGAGGCCGTGGGTCTGGAAATCGAGCTGACCGCAGCACTAACCGATCGTTTGACCATTGCTTCCGGCCTTGGTTACATCGACACTGAAATCACCAGCGACACACAGGCTGAAATAACCGGTGGTTTCGTTGTTGATCTCGGAGGACTGGAAATTCCGAAAGCCCCAGAGCTAGTGTTCAATATTAGCGGCGAGTACCGGTTTCCGATTAGCAATGGCGAAGGGTGGGTGCAACTGGAATTCATCCACCGTGATGGGCAGTTTTCCGATATAGAGGGTTTGACTTACCGGCAGACTGACGGGCCTTCACCTAACGGCGGTCCTGCACGAGACAGTGTGGCGCAGTTTGGAGACTTCCCCTTTAAGACGCCAGACTACGACGTGTGGAACTTGCGCGCTGGTTTTGACATAGAGAATTGGCGTTTAGTGGCCTATATCCAAAACTTGTCTGAAGAGGATTATTACACAGGCACCCAGGAGAACTTCGGTGTATCTGGCATGCGCCTTCGCCCGCACCCCCGTGCTATTGGCGGAAGCGTTAGCTACAAATTCTAAAAAGTATCTGGAATCCAACGCTAAAACCCGGCTTCTGCCGGGTTTTTTTTACCTTTTGTACGTAACCGGCGAAAGCATATTTCGCTGTTAGTAGCCGCAGGGAGTTTCGATGAATCTCGCAAGAACATTTGAGCCTGCGGGAATATTGATTCTGTTATTGCTGCTGGAGGCTCCGGGCGCTGTTGCCAGCTCTGGAAATAATGTCTTGCCGAATATCATCGTTATTCTGACGGACGATATGGGCTACGGTGATATCGGTGCTTACGGTAATACCCAGATAGATACGCCACATATCGATGCGATCGCCCAGCGAGGGGTGTTGCTAACCAACGGTTATGCGAGCGCTAATGTATGTACGCCCTCCCGTGCCGGGTTGCTAACGGGGCGTTACGCCATACGCTCCGGGCTTGCCTGGAAAGTTGTACAAGCCGGTGACCAGCGGAGCCTGCCAGCAAGTGAACAAACAATGGCGGAACTGGTGAAGGGCGCGGGGTACCAAGCCGGCATGGTTGGCAAGTGGCATTTGGGTTCATTCCCGGGAAGTTCACCGATGCACCATGGATTTGATTATTTTCTTGGTGTACCCCACAGCAACGATATGCCCGATTTTGCGCTGTATGAGGGTGAGGAGATCATCGAATACCCTGTTGACCAGCGCTCGCTAACTCGACGCTATACCGAAGCGGCCACAAGTTTTATCGCGGACTCGGCCGACGCGCCTTTCCTGTTGTATGTCGCTCATACTTTTCCGCATATTCCACTCTATGCATCCTCAGCATTTGCCGGTAAATCTCGGGCGGGCATGTACGGCGATGTTGTTCAGGAGATCGACTGGAGCACGGGTGAGATAGTCGATGAACTGCGCCGAAATAATCTACTCGAAAATACCCTGATTATTTTTACCAGTGACAACGGTCCTTTTTTTGAAGGTAGTACCGCTGGGCTCAAGGGCGGCAAAGGCAACGCGTGGGAGGGGGGGTACCGCGTGCCATTCATTGTAAGCTGGCCAGCGGTAATCACGGGTGGACGTTCGCTGGATACGCTAGCGATAAACATCGACATATTACCCACCATAGCAGAGGTGGTTGATCGCAAACCCCGCGCAGAAATCATTGATGGCCAAAGTCTTCTTCCGGCTCTTGTGGGGCGCAGTAACGTTGAGAATCGCTATTTTTACTACTTTAATAATGAGGCGGTTGTTGGTCTGCGAGATGCAGCATGGAAATTTATGACGCACGCTTATTACACCACCAGCATAGGTGCTTTTGAAAAATTCGATCAATTGCCAGGATTTGAGTCCTCTTATGATTTGTTGTTTGATGCCAGAGCACTCAACGGCGAGTCTTACAGTGTGGCTGAGCGTGAACCGGAGACTGTTGTTAGATTTAAGCGTGAACTGTTAGAGGCGAGAAAAGAGTTTGATTTGCTGCGAACGCGGCCCGCGGAGAAAACATACCCCAATTGAATGAAACGGCTCGAGGTAGTCGATACTAGTTAGTCGCGCCGCTGAGTCAAGCTTACAGTATCGTGATTTGAAATACGTTGTTCGGCGTGATCCAGATGTAGTCAGCAAAGCACCATTGCTAATGAGTTCAATCATGAAATTTCACCGGTAGCGGCGATTTCGTCTGGTGGATTGCTGCGGTGCAGCTGATAACGCCAAACCCAATGCGTTCACAGGTATCAGCACCGCAGCTTTTGATGACCAAAATGTTTGGGCTGGCCCTGGGCGCCAGCAGAATCCTCAAAGACAGGTTGCTGAAATTCCTCGTGCGCGCGACGCAATCACGCTACTCACTTCCCTGCAACCACTGAAACACTTCCACGGTATAACCGCCAGGATCTTTCACCAGAAAGGCGCGGATCGGTGCGTGTTCGTTGTTGTAGATGTGCTTGACGAAGATGGTGCGCTTGTCGGCTTTAAAACGCGCGTACCAGGCGTCCACTTCCTCTGTGACAATGCTCAACATTACGGCGTTGTCAGGTTGCGCTTTGTGGAAGCTGCCTTCGCTTTCCTGGATCAAGCCAACGAAGGAAGTAGGAGTGAGCTGATATATTTTTGACCAGTCCTGATTGAAGGTTTTTTTCAGGCCCAAGGTATCCTCGTAAAAAGGCGCCACAGCAGACAGATCTTTGTAGTACAGCATTACTATGTTTTCTTTAATGGAAAAGGGTGGCAATTTTTCCTCTGCCAGCGAAGGTGTCGCGGCGAATAACAGCACCCCCGTTAAGGTGATCAATCTTTTGAAAAATACCATGGTGTTTGCTCTTATCGGTCGGTTTGCCCGGTGTCCATTGGTGGCATGGAATCAAGGCACTCATTACTTTGTGCTTCTCCCTCGGTGACAAGGTCGAGGTAAGTGGCGGTGGCATAGGAACTGAATATGGGGACTCCCTCGGCCATGCGACTGTCCACTACGTGCGGGAATTCCACAAAAATCGAATAGGGATGCCCGGGTTTCAGTTTGCTGGCATCCACGGTGACTTCTTGTGATTTCCAGGTCATGTAGGAGCCCTTGAACGGCAATCCAGTATGTACGATACGCGCCCCGGTGCAATCCTGCATGACGACAAAAATCATGTCGTCAACAATGCCGCGGGGGTCGTCGCGCCCGTTAGAGTATTCGCTCCAACTGACGGTGAGAGTCTGGTCCGGGTCAAGTTTATCGGGGGCGACGGCATTGCCTCCCTGGGATAAGTGGATCGTGATCGGTTCGGGAATTTCGGTTGCGCCGCTGTCACCGGCCAGGTTCAGCTGCTGATTTACGATGTGTACTTTATCGGTTTTGACCGACAGCCGGTAAAGACCATTGGGATGTTTTTTGTCGGCTTCTTCTACGGTATCGAAGTGGCCGCCCTCAATATAGTGATTGCTCTTGCGCTTTTCATAAACCATTGCTGAGGAACGGTCACCATCGCGTCTGAGGCTGCCCGTTACCGATGTGTCGGGGTTGTGCGGAAACACTTCGGAAAAGAAATGGTAGTTCAGTCGGGTGAGTTCACCATCGCGATCCTGTGAATAGTTGGACGATTTAACCAGCACAATAAAATACAGCCCGGTATCCGGCGTTGCGGCCTGGGAAGTGGCCACAGTGGCAAAAAACATAGCGCAAAGAAATCGAGCAGCAGGTTTCCTCATAGGTAAGTCCCTAAATAAATGTCATGCTAATGATTGCCAACATGCATACTGTGTTCCGCCGTAGAAGCCCTTCACGTAGGAGGACCGCCAGATATTAACAAGGCCAATGATGGCACCGGCAATGATCGGCACTGCGACAAAATTTGTGGTGAACTGTTGTCGGAGCATTGTAGAATTCTTGTTCTCATTGCAGATAACGAGTCAATCGCGTGGATCAGCCCATAGTAGCCCAATACAAACCTTACCGCATTGATGTGGAGGAGGGCGAGACGTACTTGTGGTGCAGTTGTGGCCTGAGCCAGTCGCAGCCCTTCTGTGACAAGTCACATGTAGGCACCGATTTTAAACCGTTGCGTTTCCAGGCAACCGAGGCGCGTACGCTCTTGTTTTGCGGATGCAAGCACAGTCGGGGGCAGCCCTTGTGCGATGGCAGCCACAACGATCTGACCGAAGAATATGCTGGCGATGATCGCCCGGTGGAAGAGTTGCTGTTGCTTACCGAGGAAGTGACATTCGATCCATCTGGCCGAGCGATGCTGGATGGTGATTGCTACGTACAGAAGCCTTCCAGCCTGAATTGGGTGCCAGAAGGGGGCCTGCAGGTGGCGCCCCTTGTTACCGGCGATAACAATGCTAAACACCTTGCCCAGTACTACGCGCGGATGTCTGGCGGCAGCAGCGAACCTCGCCGTTACCCGGGCTCAGACGTTGTTCTATTTGGTATGTCCGGCCGTGGCGATGTCAGGATATCCGGCAGGCCCTTTGGGATCGAACCACAGTCTGGGGTGCATATTCGAGCAGACGAGTCCTTCGAGGTGAGCTGCAATGCAGGCGAGCAGCTGTCGTTCCTCGTCACGGTGTGTCCTGGCCATTCAGAAGCTGAGATTTTGACGGCGCCGTTAGACAATTTTTCAGAGGACTATCCCGAGCGGGCGTTTAGCTGCGACGATAGCAAGCGCAATAGCATGGCAGATAGGTTCTACCAGGTGTTAATCGGCGAAGATACCGGCAGTGCTGAGGTATCCCAGTTTATTGGCGAGGTGCCTAAATCCAAGGCGGCGCCTCATCGTCATCTATATGAGGAAGCGATTATAATTCTTAGCGCTCGCGGCGTGATGTGGACCGAGACTCGACGAGCACCCGTGGAAACTGGCGATATTATTTTCCTGCCCGCTGAGCAGGAGCACTCTCTGGAATGTACCGAGGATTCCGGGATGGTTCTGGCCGGCCACTACTATCCCTCGGGTGAGCCCAATATTAATTATTGAGGTAGATCCTGTCTCTAATCGTTATACGCCAACGCCTCAATACACTCCGACTCAAGAACGTATTGAAACAAACGGTTAATCGAACCGTGAAACGTCAGTTTATCAACAGAGACAATCTCTACTCCGGCAGGCAGATCAAACCAATCAGAACCGATCCCGACGGCATCCACGTGCGAGCGAAAACTCTCAAGCGTCATGGATTGCACTGCAATCTTTACATCGTTGGTAAACAACTTGCCAAGTGCCTCCAATAGTCCGGTGTCCGAGTCCTGATAGAACTGTTCGGAAAACAGCATGGTTAGTGTTGATACGCCCATCACAAAGCGTAAAGGCTGTTGAGAATAGCGACGAATGTAACTGCTTAACTTATAACTTTGACTCAGTCTTGTGAGCATCACCCATTCATTTTCATTCACAGTTTTGCGCAGGTGTTCGAGTTGTCGAGCAGTGTCAACGTTACCGCTGGCGTGCACATTATTGATGCTAAATTCTGTGATATGTAACGGCGGTTTTGCATCGGAAGGAAGTTCGGCAAGCAGCTTTTCTGTGCTAGCGGCGAAGACTCCCGAGTCAATGGCTGAAGAATAACGTATCGTCGTTCGCCTGATAATAGACGGACGTTTTCTAATAATTTCTGTCGGCGGTTGCTGCTGGCCGTGGGTGTCGAGCAATACCGCATCCGCCAGGCCGTTCTGCACCATGACCATAGCTGCGGCGACAGAGTCTGTTGCCTCGAAAGCAGGGCCAGAAATATCAACTAAATCAACTTCCATTCTGCCAGGCCCCAGGTTATCAACCAGGTTACTGATATCCACTGCCTGCGAATCTGCATTGGCAAATGCGCTATGGATCAAGTTCACTCCCAGTATGCCAACGGCTTCCTGTTGGGCGACGCTGGAGTCATCTAACATATTGATATGGGCAATGATGGTGTTGGGTTCCCCGCCTACTTTTGACTGGAATTTCAGGCCCACCCAACCTTGACACTCATTGGTACCCGAAAAATTGCGCGCAGCTATCGTGTCGCAGAAAGCAAAGAATCGAGTATCTTGTCCGCGCAGGGTATCGAGCCGATCAAGCAGCAACTCGTATTCTTTGTTGAGCATTGAGGTCACACGTTCGCGGCTGACATAACGGCCGGCTTCGCCGTAAATTTGATCACTGACCTGCATATCATAGGCGGATATGGTTTTAGCAATGCTGCCGGCTGCTGCGCCGACCCGGAAAAACCACCGCGCTACTTCCTGTGCAGCGCCGATTTCTGCGATGGTGCCGTATATTTTATCGTTCAGGTTTATTGATAACGCTTTCTGGTGAGTGCTAAGACCTTCGCCGGACATAATTTAAAACCTTGCTACATTGAGCAACCGATTGTAGATCAATTTCCTCCTCCGTAGAATCAAACCCGAGCGCTGCACTGCGGGGAAGTAATGTCCCTGTGTTAATGCAGGGTTAACAAAAGCAAAAATTCAGATACCGGTCCGGCGCTACACACGCTGGTAACCTAATGAAGGGTGTCGCAAGTTTTCCTTTCCTTAAGCTGTCGTTTGTTTCCTCTTTCCCCCTGATTCGAGCCAGTGACCAGACTTTCGCTCCTTTACTCCAGCAAAATTCCGGCGCGGCTTGCGCTAGTCGGCGGTTCGATACCGAGTAACCGTGTCACGGTTGGCGCGACTTCCAACTGGTGAACATCAGGTAACGATCTCCCTTTGGCTACACCGTTACCCAATGCGAAAAAAATACCACCCATATCAGGTAGCGCCGGGTCGTATCCATGCGCACCTTTGCTCCACCCCATCAGCGGTGATATCCAGGCGATTGCCTTGCTCAAAAGTGAGTCTTCGCGACTCAGCGTGTAAGGCGGCCTGGTGGTAACGACAAAATCCCCGGTTCGATTTGGTGCCGCCAGGGGTGCTGGGATGTCATTGCCTTCGAATACCATTACCTGGGGTTGGAGATGCAGAATGTCTCGAACGGCTTGCCTGTCGGCTATATTTTTCAGAAACACGTGCTGTGCAGCGCCGCCGCCGGTGATTTGAACATCAAGTTTGGCGGCCTCCAGAACGCTGTGAATTTCAACAGACTCGGTAACTGCTGTCATGCCGTGATCGCTTACAATGATTAGTGTTGTCCGCTGCCATAGCTGGCGTGTGTCAATGGCAGCTAACAATCGACCTAGTTGTTTGTCTTGTTCGGCAATTACTTCTGCAACGTCTTCATGATCAGGCCCCTTCGTGTGCGCAGTGGTATCGGCGCCGTTCCAGTAAGACATAATTAGTCCGGGGCGCCGGTCTTCGGGTAGATCGATCCAGGCAACTATTTGGTCGACTTTTTCTGATTCGCTTCGGAAGCCATCAAAGGGTGCCATTCGGTAACTCGCGCCAGTGCCTTGCCAGTCCGTTTCTGAGCCAACCCAAAAATAAACCGCAGCCTTGACTCCTTGACGTTCCGCGGTCACCCAAAGTGGCTCGGCTGTTATCCAGTCAGCATTGTTGCTGTAGGAATAGAGGCCCTTCTGTCGATCGAAAAAGACATTGTCGACAATGCCATGGACATGAGGCGCGGCACCAGTCGCGAGTGATACATGGCCAGGAAATGTGTTTGAAAGATAAACAGGCGTCAGGCGCTCGGCACGGATGCCCTCGTTCTGTAGCCGTCGCAACCCGGGATAGTGGCCGCGCTCAGGGTAGTCATGGCGCATGCCATCCCAGGAAAGCACAATGACCAAATTGTCTTGGCGAGCAACATGATCTGTTTCTGCATGACCAAATTGAATAACGCTCAGGGCGAATAACAGCCAGAGTAGCCGCATGGCGAATACCTAAATCAGGAACCAATATCATAGCCATTGAATTGGCAGGGAACAATCACACGAGGGCTTACAATCTCCGAAGTATCAGCTCTGCAGGTTCTCAAGATTGGCGGCGTCGACTCTGTAATTGACCAACGGCAAAATGAGAGTGCTGTAATGGGACATCACCTAAAAGTAGTAAAATCAGCTATCGTGTAGTGTGCCAATACCCAAAAAAGACGCATAGGGCCCGCCGAGGCACACGCGTGACTGTAATAATTGATTGCAACCATCCACGGCTGCGTTGCTTGTAAATACACGTTAGCGAAGCGGTGAAGGAAATACACGAGGACACGATGAATAATTACAAGGAATGCACATTGTGAAACTACTGATCGCGATGATGAGTCACGAGACCAATACCTTTTCCCCCGTACCCACGGAGCTGGAGCGATTCGGTAGCGGTGAATCGCCACCCAGAGATCAGGCTGCGTATCAGGCAACATTGGGTCGCGGTTCTACGATGGCAGGAATGATAGCCGTAGCGGAGGAGGCTGGCGTGGAGATCATCACGCCGATTGCTGCAGCGGCTCCCCCGTCGGGTCGTGTTTCAGATACTGCCTACCAATACATCACAGATTGTATTGTTGAGGCGGCCGAGGGTTGTGATGGTTTGTTGCTCGATTTGCACGGCGCAATGGTCACAGATACCCGAGAGGATGGTGAAGGTTCACTATTGGTCCGCTTACGTGAAGCTTACCCGGATGTTCCCATCGGTGTTGGGCTCGATATGCATGCGAATCTCTATCCAGCCATGGTTTCAAATGCAACGGTCATTGCTGGTTATCATACTTATCCTCATATCGACATGTACGGAACCGGTGAGCGAGCCGCACAAATACTGCTTCGTTCTTTGAAAGGTGAGATAGCACCCAGGATGGTGTGGGGTAACTGCCCAATGCTGCCGCATGTAATGCGTCAGGGTACCGATGATTTTCCAAACAAGGCGCTTCAGGAAAGGGTCATGGAAATGGAAGCATCCGGTGCACTGGCCGTGTCGCTGTTCACAGGTTTTCCTCACGCGGATATTCATAATGCAGGGCTGAGCGTCGTTGTCGTTACTGATAATGATGTGGAAGAAGCAGCTGCCCTTCGAGACGAATTGCTCGAAATGGCGTGGAAGGAAAGAGAATCATTTGTTTATCAAATAAAGCCCCTCCATGAATCCGTTGGTTCAGCTAATGCTGCTGCCGATGCGCCGGGTTCCGGTCCGGTTGTTTTGTTGGATCATTACGACAACACGGCATCTGGGGGCACGATGGATACCACCGAGGTGTTGCGGGAAATACTGGCTCAGGAGTTGGAGGACGTCGTGGCATTTGGCATATTCGATCCTGCTGCAGTACAGCAGATGGTTGATGTCGGTGTTGGTCAAGAGGTGACAGTTACCATAGGCGCCAAATTCCAGATGGACGCACTGGAGCAACAAAGTGAGCCACTGACAGTCACAGGTACGGTGCGCCTGATATCAGACGGCAATTTCACTATTACGGGGCCAATGGCAACGGGTAGTCGTGTGAATATGGGCACCACTGTTGTTTTGGATACCGGCCGGGTTGAAATTATCGTCATCAGCAGGCATGTAGAGCCGTATGATCTGGGGTGCTTTACCAGCCTTGGTATAGATCCGCTAAAAAAGCGTTTCATCATGTTGAAAAGCCGGATTCATTATCGGGCAGTGTTCTTGCCCATTGCGAAGTCTATTATTGAATGCGCGGGATGTGGGGTATGCACCTCGGACTATAGCCAGTTGACCTTCGAAAACGTTCGACGACCTATTTATCCGTTGGATAACATTAATTCGGCGAGTCTCAGCGAAGGCTTCCCGGTGTCGCGGTAAAGAATTATTACCCAGAGTGGTTTCCGCGATATTAACTCACCTGTAACTCACCTTTATCAGTTGATTCGCAGACGGGTAATCGATCCTTTGAGATACCCTTCCAATGGTCCTTAGTCAGGTAAGTGACATCCGTCGTCAGAAGAATAATGATCCAGGTCTTCAGTCAATTGGTGTTCAATTGGTGTTCAATTGCTGTTTTCTTGCCTCATACCAGTCACCAAAAAAATCCGCGTCCAGAAGATAAGAGGGAATCACGGTTTTGATTCTTCCTGAATGATGTGTTGCTCCTGATAGAACCGCATGTAAACGGCGAAGATCAAGGCGACGATACCCATGAACCCGGCAAAGAACAGGTGATAGCTTGCGCCGACGAGCTTTGTTGTGCCGTCAGGGTTTTGAATCACTTGATTGACCAATGCTGTGAACAAATTACCCGCCGAAATGGACAGGTAGAACAAGGCCATCACTAAAGACTTCATTCGCTTGGGCGCTTGTGTATACGAAAATTCCATGCAGGTAACCACTAACAATACTTCAGCCAGGGTCATCAAAAAATATGCCAGCAGTTGCCAACTGATATGCGGCGTATTGCCCAGTTGTATCTGCGATTCACACCAGGCAGTGACCAAAAACGGCGACGCCGCCAGAAACATCCCCATACACATCTTGCGACCGGAGGTGACGTCAAAGTACCGATTCATCAGCGGATAAACATAATAGGAAAAAATTGGAATTAAAACGATGATCAAAAACGGATTCATCGCTTGAATTTGAGCAGGTAACAATTCGTATCCCAATATCGTTCTATCCATCTGCATTGCCTGGAGAACCCAGGTGCTGCCCATTTGATCAAATAGTGACCAGAAAGCTGCAACCAACACATAGATCACCAGCAACCGGCCCGCGACGCGCTTGCCATCGCTGCCGAAGACATCTTTTAGGTAAGACTTTCCGGCAGGCGGCAGGTGCACGAAATGATGGCGTCCCATCCAAAACGTCACCGTTGCCGCGAGCATAAATAGACCCGGCACGCCAAAGGCAACAGCGGGCCCGTATGCCTTGAGCAACCAGGGTATGAGCAGCGACGATAGGGACGATCCTATATTGATGCCGAGGTAGTACCACGAGAAAGCTCTGGACAATAAATGTTCGTTGGACTTGCCAAATTGGTCACCTACGTTAGAGGCAACACTCGGTTTAATGCCGCCTGAGCCGATGGCTATCAACGTTAGACCGAGAAATAATCCTGCTCTGGTGTCATCGAGGAACAAGGCAAAATGCCCGGCACAGTAGACCACCGACAGTAGAATGACGGTTCGATACTTGCCCCAGTATGCGTCCGCGATGACAGCGCCAATAATGGGCAAAAAATACGTCGTTGAAACAAACAGGTGGAAGTAAGACGTGGCGTCTGCTCTCGACATGGTTGCCAATTGCCCATCAGTCGACATCAGATACTGTGTCATGAAGACAACGAGAATGGCCTTCATACCATAGAAGCTAAATCGTTCAGCTATATCATTGACAATAATATAGGGGATGCCGTCTGGCATCCGGGACGATGGAGATGGTGCGGTTTTGTAACTAGCCATCAGAAGACCCTATCTCTCGTTCACGTTCTTAACACATGCGAGCGCGCATCGCCCATAAGGGTCGAATTGGTGGCGCTAATCATCCCGGGTGAAGCAACGAGGTTTGTAGATATTAAGCGGGACCTAAGTCAGCGTTTGCAGCACCGGTCTGTGTTCAAGTTCAGACCGGTGCCGAAAACTAACCGAAGAGATAGCGCTAAATCAGCCACGAATTCGTCTGGTTGAAAAGTCGAAGTTCTGACAACTGCTCATCTGATCCACGATCTGGGCAAGAGGCCCGGCCATCCACGCAGCCATACCGGCTGCTTTTTCTTCTGCATTCTTCCACAAATGGGACCAGACAAAATCGGGATTGGAGTCAGGCTCAAATTGAGGGACCAGGTCAAGGTACCCGTAGCCGGTCGGGCCATTGCCAACTTCATACTCGTCTAGCCAGGCCGCGTAGTCTGTCTCAAAGCTTGCCAGATCCTTGTCCGAGTAGCCGTCTTTATAATTGCAGAACGCGAATTGTTGCTCCCATGTGCCAGAAAAAAGCTCAGTGTCTGGTCTTCGGCGAATCGTAGGAGCGAAGGGGTAGGCATCCTTGCTGGAATAAGTAAGCAATTTACTGGTCATTTCCTGCCACTGTGCTTCCTGGTTTGCTTGCCAGTATTGCCAACCCGCATTTCTTGCCTCCATAGAGCTCCATCCAATTGCCCACATAAAATCCAGGTTTTCGTTTGGATTGTGAGCCATTGCCACGCTCGCAAACCGCATATCGTAGTCTCCAGCGTCGATCAGGCCGTTCCATTGGGCGATGGCGTCGGTGAAGGCTTCCTCGGTGAAATCTGGGCCCTTTTTATGCCAGACAAATTCAATAATAGGTAGGCTGGTAGCTTCCGTTGTTTGTTCTGCGACAGGAGCCTCTGCCTCTGCGGTTTGCTCGGCGACAGGTGCCTCGGCCTCTGCTGCTTCCTGCAACGGAGGCTGAGTTTCATTGCAACCGGCTAAAAGAATAAGAGAGAAGAAAAATAAATAGATGCTTTTCATCGATGTAATTCCAATGCGAGGGGGGAAAGGTAGTTTAAGCATTTTTATTTTCTATTTTCAACTCAGGTATTTTTTTACCTTGATGCCAGATCCCTGATTGATAAACCGTATGGGCGCTGGTTTATGGTCAATGAGTCCTGACAAGTTAACTTGCCAAGCCTGCTCGAGAGTATAAGCAGTGCGTTATTTGCGAAAAGAATTATGTACAGCTGGGAGGGGCATTTTTTGCGGTATGACGCTGATTAGAATATTTAGTCTGGGCGCTATAAAGTGATCACTATGCTAAGTAAAACGCAAATCGAACAGTTTAATAATCAGGGATATTTGATTCTTAAAGGGGCGATTGATGAGCTGGATATTCAACGCCTTGAGCAGGGCGTGGCGAATAACCCACCGCTTGATGGTACCCTTGATCCCAATGCACCGGTATACCCAAATCCGGGCCGTTATACATTGGCAACGCAAAGCGCTCGCGATCCGGATCTGGGGTTCATAATCGAGCATGAAACCATCGTCAATTCAGCACGTGACCTATTGTCTGACGATCCAGTGCTAACCGCTTATGTGATTTATGACCGCACTCCTGACGGTACTGGTTTGCCCGTGCATCACGATTATAAGCGCTGGCGCCCGGTGGGCAGTTCAATGCACTGGCTGTTCACTATCGTTCCTTTCTGTGATTTTGACGAAACATCAGGGCCACTCTATGTCGCGCCCGGTTCGCATCGAACCGAAAGGGTGCATTCAGGAGAAACACCCTGCCTGGAAGTTGCACCGGCGATTAGGCCTGGCGATCATGAGTTCATTGATCCAGGCTTACAGCGGGGTGACTTGTTGCTAATGAACATGCATCTTTGGCACCGCGCAGACGCCAACCGTTCAAATCATCATCGCGTCGGCCTGTTCAATAAATACGCGGCGGCATCCTATCCACCTGCCACTGGCTATTATTTGTTTCACGACGATGTCGTGAATGCGCTCAGCGAAGAAGGTCGAAAGCTGATTGCTGTTCATAGTGATCGGGAGATCGCTACCACCAGAGCTGTACTGGTGCGTGAGCGCGAGGAAACAGAAGTGTTTTTTCTGGAGACGGAAGATGGCTTGCAATTGCCAGGTGGGGAAATCGAGTTTGAGCGAGCGATCCCGGATTGGGACCGGGGTAACTTCATTGCGTCTTGTCAGCAATACCTGCGCGAACAGGTCCGGATAGAAACCCCGTGGTTGTCCTATATCGGTGATTATCCGGAAGGCGACGGCCTTTGCCGTGTTTATGGCTACACCTTCAACGATAATGGTTTCCCGGTGGGTTACCGGGGTAGCTGGCTGCCACTTTCACAGGTGCCGGCAGAACGATTATGCTCAAAATGGGAAATTGAAGCCGTTAGGCTTTGGCTCGATCCTAAATTCATTCGTGGGAAAGGCTTAAGCCAGGCGGCATGCCGCGTCGATCAGTTTGCTTACTGAACCAAACTGATATCGGCAACCACGAGCAGCCGCAAGTTTGAGGGCGCTGGGGTACTCTGCCGTCTATCCCCAAAGAGTGGTTTTTCCTTACTATTCTTCCACCCATTGAAGACAGCTTGTTTTAACTTGGACATTGAGGATTGAATCATGGCAGAAGAGAGTCCGACCCCGGCAGCAAAAGGCTTTATTACGCGAACACCGCCGGTATTCGATAATCTCGATGATGAACGCCAACATCGTATCGAACGTCTCACGGGCGCTTGCCGCGTATTTGGTAAGGCTGGATTTTCGCAGGGGCTGCTGGGCCATATTACCGTTCGCGACCCGGAGAACCCTGAGCACTTTTGGGCTAACCCCATTGGCATATCCTTCAACCGCATGCGGGTGTCAGATATCGTTTTAGTTGACCATTTGGGTCAACTCATCAAGGGTTCGAAACCGGTTAATCCTGTTGGTGTCTTGCTGCACTCAGCGATCCATCGGGCGTATCCGGAAATTACTGCAGTGTGTCACGCACATTCGGTTTTTGGTTCTGCCTGGTCAGCTTTTTCCCGCCCTATAGACCCGGTTACACAAGATACGGCAATTTTTTTCGAAGACCAGGCGATCCTGAGAGAGCCACGATTGGCCATGGATCCTGCGGCGGCTGATCAATTTGCCGCTGGCCTGAAGGATAAGCGAACTGGCATCCAGCCAGGACATGGTCTATTTACGACGGGTGCAACCTTGGATGAGGCTGCCTGGCGTTTTATCACTATGGACCGCGCCTGCCAGGTTCAGTTGTTGGTAGAGGCTGCTGGCACACCAGAACTGTGGCCTGTGGAAATGGCGCGAGGGTTGAAACAATCCCTGGGTAGTGCGGCATTCTGCTGGTTGTCATTCCAAACACTGTGGGATGAATTGATTGATGATGGTTCTGATTTTCTGGACTGATATCTGTCGTTAGCGGTACGCCTGGTTTTCGGGGATTAATACAGGGCCGGTTTGCCTATGGCAGGAAGTGAGTTGCCTGCTCACAGGAGTGATCGACCAGCGTTTTCAATGATTCAGCATAGCCGAGTTCGGGACGAGCGGTCATCCAACCGATAAGGGCCAGGGATCTTATGTGAAGGAACATCGGAATAAGCGCTCGATGATCATCGGCCAATAGCTTAACCCTCTCATATCCCTGCAATAGTGCAGCAGACAACTGTGAAAAGTCCTCCCTGCCCTGATACTCATAAAGCGCGACCGCAATGTCATAAAGATACCAGCCAAAGCCGGCATCATCGAAATCGATGAGGTACATTCTGTTCTTTGATTGTTTATCGGTGGATAGGAATAAATTGCCATGATGCAGGTCGGCATGGATCATGCCGAAGACCCCAGGTGTATTGCCTAGCTTGCCGAGTGTCTGGGTCAATTGCTTCTGTGACTTAAGTAGAAGTTGCCGTTGTGCTTCGTCTACAAAAGACGAATCCCAGTAACGTCCCCAGAAGGGGGCGTCGCCAAAAAAACCATCAATATCGAACTTATGACGACGAAAGCTTTCGCTTGGCTGCCACTGCCTTGAATGGTGATGTAATTTTGCCATCAGTTCACCTGCTTGCTCCAACGATGCATAAAGCAATTCACGGTTTTCATCCTTTGCAGTCATTGCCTGTAATGAACTGCCGTCAAGCCACTCAACTAAACCGGCGAATCTGACACCGCCATCTACATTAGCCGGCACATAGAGTTCTCCATGAGTTGTAGGTATGGCATTAGGCAGGGGAAAACCAGCCTCAATGAGTGCGTTGGTCCACTCGTGCTCAGAAACCAATTCTGCAAATGTGTGGTAGCCCGGGCGGTGAATGCGTAAGGCATAATTACCCCCCTGTGTATCCGTTAGCCGATAAACAATGTTTTCAGATTGCGAAGCAAGTGAAATGTCGGCAACAGACAAGGCCCATTTGTCCAGGCAGCCTACAACCTGATCAAGAATTAGCAGCGGATCATCCATTAATCAGTATTCTTTTAGCATCGTTTGAAATGCGCTTAGAAAACGATCTGCATGAGTCTGCTTGAACACAAGCGGTGGACGAAGCTTGATAACATTGTCCTGTGATCCCGCGTTGCTCAGTAGGAACCCTTTGTCTTTCATCAGGTTTGAGACCCGAGCGGCGCCTTGTGCGTCAGCTTCGCCTGCTGCGTTTACCCATTCGATGCCTGCGAATAATCCGCATCCGCGTACCTCGGCGATCGCATCGTGACCTGCAACCAGGTCTTCGAGTTCATTGCGAAGATATTGTCCGACGGCGGCACTGCTTTCTCTGAGGCCTTGTTGTTCGATTTCATCCAGTACGGCGATCCCGGTGGCCGCTTGCAACGGACTTGAAGCAAAGGTATTGAAGTAACGAGATCTTTCTCTAAATGCAGCAATGTTAGCGTCGCTTGAAACCACTGCAGAGAGCGGCATGCCGTTTCCCATGGGTTTTCCCATCGTTACGATGTCAGGTTGGAAGCCCGTTTTCTCATACCCCCACCATTCACCCGATCGACAGTATCCTGCTTGAACTTCATCAGCGATCATTAGCCCTCCTGCTGCATGGACCAGGTCGGTGGCCAACGCCATAAATCGCCCAGGAATATCAGGTAAACCTTCGTTCGCCATAATCGAACACATAAACATTCCTGCAAAAGGGATTTTCTGCTGTTTAAAATCGTCGATGGCAGCTTTTACTTCATCGAGATAAAGCTGACACAGAGATTCGTCGTCCAGGCCGGAAATCAAGGGTCTAAGTTTTTGTGGGTAGGGTATTGCGCGAAAAGCTGAGTCAGTTGAAGTGTTTGCCCGACCAGCGAGAGTCATCTTGATGACCTCAGTGCTGTTGCCGTGATAGGTCGCATCGCTGCAAATAATCCCCCGGCCACCCGTTGCCGCTCTGGCCATGATTAATGCCACCTCGCTCGCCTCGGTGCCTGAACAAGCGAACACAGCTGATTCGATCCCATCGTGGTGTAGCGCCAGGAGTCGCTCCGCATATTCAAGAATGCCTTCGTGCAGATATCGGCTATGCACATTCAATGTCGACATTTGCGTCGACATTGCCTCGACCACTCTTGGGTTCGCATGACCAACGCAGGGCACATTGTTATACATGTCGATATACTCTTTACCCGTCTGGTCGTACAACAGGACACCTTTACCTCGAACTATTTGAACCGGCTGTTCGTAGAACAGCGTTGCGGCACCTAAAAGGCGCTGGCGTTTTTCAATGACGGATTCCATTCTTGGCCTTCCTTTTTGTAAGTTGAAGCGGATACGAGTCAGCCCAAAGTATGAGGGAATTGAGCTAACCTGGCCATTGTCGTCGTTATTCGTGGTATTCGCTGAGTGCCTTTGAGTCGCCCTGCACGACTAATGTGTAGTTTTATGCGCTTCATACGGCTAGTGTGTAGGCATCTGAACTGGTTAAAGCCAGCGGAGATCTGCTGGAGCCCCAGCGGAAGAAAATCTGAGTAGGCTGTCGTGCTCGGGTCTAGCGGCAAACTGAGGAGCATTTCTTGAAAACCGATATTTTGTTAGTCAGCATTCTGCTATTGCTTCCGCTGAAATCACTAAGTACGCAAGAATCGGCCGCCAAGGCCTGGAATGTTAACGCACCGGGCTTCACGGCATCAGCAGCGACTGTTGATCTAGACTTGGACGAAGGCACCTGGATGAGTGTTGATGTTTCCCCTGATGGGCAACACATCGTCTTTGATCTGCTTGGTAATATCTACCTGATTCCAATATCTGGTGGCGATGCGGAATTGCTGGTAGGTGACCATAGCTGGGATATACAACCGCGATTTTCTCCCGATGGACGATACGTCGCCTTCACCTCTGATCGCGACGGCGGTGACAATATCTGGACAATTTCACTGGAAAGCCAACAGCTGGAACAGATCACTTTTGAAGATTTTAGATTACTAAACAACCCGGTGTGGTCCGCCGATGGCCAGTATATTGCCGCGCGCAAACACTTCACTACTTCCAGATCGCTCGGCACGGGCGAAGTCTGGCTCTATCATGCCTCAGGGTTGGCAGACACCAAGGGCGTTCCGATTATCAAGAAGCCGAGCGCTGTCTACCAGAAGGAACTGGGTGAACCGGCATTTTCGCCTGACGGCAAACACCTCTATTACACACAGAATGCGACTGCCGGTGACATGTTCATCTATCACCAGGACACGAACAAACAAGTGTTCAATATTAAGGCGTTCAACCTGACCAACAGGGAAACACGCGTTGTTGCTGGCGGTCCGGGGGGCGCCGTACGCCCAACTCCTTCGCCTGATGGCAAAAGCCTGGCCTATATCAAGCGAGTAGAAAGCGTGAGTAAACTGCATATAAAGGCATTGGATTCCGGCATCGATACGGTCGTCGTGAATGATCTAGATCCTGACATGCAGGAAACGTGGGCTATCAACGGCGTTTATCCTAATATTGCCTGGTTGCCCGATGCCTCGGGCCTTATCTTTTGGGCTGGTGGCAAGATTCGCTCGGTCGATCTTGCTAGTGGGGATATAAAAACCATTCCGTTCAGGGTCCAAGATAGCCGCACGATTTACTCACCGCCCCACAAAAACGTGGATGTATCTCCTGAGCAATTCGAAACGCGCATGGTTCGGTTCGCTAGCCGTTCACCTGTGGGTTCAACAGTGCTGTTCGAGTCACTGGGCAAACTCTGGATCAAGCGTGGCGACGAACAACCGCAGCGACTCACCAAAGATAGAGAAGGATTCGAGTATTCTCCCGTTTGGTCGCCGGATGGACGAACGGTCTACTTCCTGAATTGGCAAGATGACCAGCTGTCGAGTATTCGCAGTGTTGCCAGTCGCGGTGGCAAGTCCAACACTATCAGCACTGAGCCAGGCCACTATTCATCATTAACCGTATCGGCCGACAATCGCTCACTACTGCTGATGAAAAGCAAAGGCAGCGCACTGACCAGCCCGCACTGGGGAGCCAGGCCAGGCATTTATTTGATGGCAATCAAGACCGGTGAAATGAGCTTCGTGACCGACCGGGGGTTCAACCCGCACTTTGGCGCAGATGGCAGGCTCTTCATCAACGAAAGAAAACGCTCGACCATTGATCGTGGCAGCGATGACGCAAAAACTCTATTACTGTCCATGAACCGTGCCGGTTTTGATGTTCGCGAGGAAGCATCGAGTGATCTGGCGCGAGTCATGCTGGTGTCCCCTGACGGCCAATACATCGCCCATCAACAGGGTTTCGATGTTCATGTCGCTGCCCGACCAATAACAGGTCGGCCGCTTGATCTTGGCCCTGTAATGACAACTTTGCCTGCCAGGCGGGTAAGTCAATCCGGCGGTCTTTATATGCACTGGTCCAATGACAGCAATTCAATTTCATGGTCAATTGGTCCCGAATACCTGACCGTTGATGTGGCAGATGCACTGTTCGACGATGAAGTGACGCGAAAAGCCGTCAACCTTTCGATGGCGGTCGCAACGTCAAAGCCGCAAGGAATTACCGCTATCACTAACGCTCGCCTTATCACTATGAATGACGATCGGCAGGTTATCGATAACGCCACTATACTCATCGAGAACAACAGAATTCTATCGGTGGGTACTGATCTGGCCATCCCTCGAGATGCAAAGATCTTCGACGCGCGAGGCAAGACCATCATGCCAGGGATGATCGATGCCCACGCCCACGGACCCTATGGGCGCGGTAATGTCATCCCGGAACAGAACTATAATGCCCTGGCGCATCTGGCTCTGGGTGTCACCACGGTACACAACCCTTCCAGCAGCGCCGCGCAAGTTTTTGCCGCGGCTGAATATCAACGGGCAGGTAAGATTCTGGCGCCCAGAATTTTTTCAACAGGTAATATCGTTTACGGAGCAAAAAGCGTGGGCTTTGCACCCGTGTCCAACATCGAAGACGCATTACGGCATATTCGTCGACTGAAGGCCCAGGGGGCGATTAGCATCAAGAATTACAATCAACCTCGCCGCGAGCAACGGCAGCAGGTGATTGAAGCGGCGCGCCAGGAAGGCATGCTTGTAGTTGCGGAAGGCGGGTCGCTCTATCACATGGATATGAACCTTATTGCAGATGGCTCGACCGGTGTCGAGCACAACGTACCTGCACTGAACCTTTACAACGATGTCATACAGTTCTGGAGCGCGTCACAAACGGGGTATACGCCGACTCTGGTTGTGGTTTACGGCGGGCTTACCTCGGAGGACCGCCATTACGCCGAGACCGATGTCTGGAAGCATCCGATCCTGTCAAAGTTTGTTCCACCCACTGTCCTGCAGCCAAGATCAGTAAGACGCATTAAGGCCCCGGAGCGAGATTACCGTGATGATGATGCGGCGCGAGCAGCCAAACGTCTTCTGGAAGCCGGCGTCGTGGTGAACACGGGCGCGCACGGGCAACGCGAGGGGCTAGCAACTCATTGGGAGATGTGGAGCTTTGCAGTGGGCGGCATGGATGCTATGCAGGTCCTGTCGCTCGCAACCATTAATCCAGCCGAGTACCTGGGCATGGCAAGTGATCTTGGCTCAATTGAGGTTGGCAAACTTGCCGATCTTGTGATCATGAACAGCAACCCCTTGGAAGATATTCGTATGACCGACGATATCAGTCATGTCATGTTGAACGGTCGACTTTACCGTGCGCAAGACCTCTCGGAGGAACTAACCGGGAACGATCAGCTTGAGCCTTTTTGGTTTTCCGAAGAACGCAAGTCACAGCTCAGCGCTAAAAATGAATAGGGTGCTGACGGCTAGACTTGAAGTTA
>Ga0315321_10000151_pt1 | contig 45600 bp, 58 predicted proteins | sample M180m21515metaG_FD_203464 | JGI IMG/M metagenome (GOLD analysis project Ga0315321, IMG submission 203464) | Ammonia-oxidizing marine archaeal communities from Monterey Bay, California, United States - M1 80m 21515 | ecosystem: Environmental > Aquatic > Marine > Intertidal zone | place: USA... | reverse complement strand
CATGTACAACTCTAACGTGTACTATACCTAACGGCAACTAAATTTTTTATGTTGTCAATATGGGTGGTTAAGGGCCGGTGGCAAAATGTCGGGCTATGATTCGGGGGTCCCATGCTCAAATGATCAATAAACGCAAGTAAAATCGACCGGTCGGCGGGGCCTGTGGCAAGCCCTACGGTTTCCCTTTGTGATCACGTTGGAAAGATCGACCGGCCCTTTGTGATCACAGAACCAAAGATAAGACCATGACAAAACAAGCAAAATCCAATTTATCAGACAGTCCCAAAAGAGGCCCGTACAATAGCCAAAAGCAAAAGAGGCAAGCGACCCCCTTTCGCCTTTGGTTTAAGTACACTCTGCGGCCCGTTTTAGTGGGTCGCAAAGGCGATTGCTTTGGTGGTTTCATGCCAACATAAAGCACAAGAGGCACAAGACTCCGTTTTGCCCTCTTGTTCAGGGCAAGCGATTGCGTCCCCTTGATCAAGCAAGCGATCCGTCAAGGGGTCGTCAAGTGACAGGGCAGAGTCAGTAATCCAAGGCTGGCCGGACCATCGCACCCTGAACCGATCAGGGAAACGAGTCTTGATTGCGTCAATGGCCCGACCCATCACTGAGTCTTTACGTAGGGCCGTGAATCCAAACACATGCAAAGACCGGTGACGCAATAAATGTTGATACCACTGGTCAATGTATTGGATCGAGTAAAAGTCCCCTAGCACATGCAAGCGCAAGGCAAAGGGTTTCCCCTTTCGATCAAGGGCCGATAGCTCAGAATTGATTTGCATCTCTAAGGCTGGCCCCGCTTCGTATCGGGTCGCATATCGCATGTTATTACCAAAGCAATCGATCCAATGAATGCAATAGTCTGGACAAGTGGTACGTTCTGCTAGTGTTAGGCTTTTGATCCGGTAACCCTTCCAAACCCCTTTCTTGATCACTTTGCCCAATTTCTTATTTGTCGAGTCCTTCAAGACACGTTCATTCGGCCCCATATCCTCAACCCTTCGCACCTTGTAAGGAAACAAGGGACGGCCCTGCTGGGCCGCCTCTTTTGTCTTCAATCCGACCATTGGAAAAGCCCTTCCGTAAAATCAGGTTCAGCCGGTTTGACGGCTGCCGTCTGATTCAATGTTCGGTAGTGATCGAAGAGGGTTTTCATTTGGTCGGTTGCCTCTTCAAAATCCCCTGCCCCAAACCGGTCGACTCCGTCGATTAGAAGCCGTTCCAGCCGGTGAAGGGTTAGAACGTAGAGTCTAGCCTCTTGATCGATCAAGGGCCTATCCTGTAGCCCGTCCCCTTTGCAATCAGGACAAGCCACAAAAGGCCCTTCCGGATCATTAGCGGAAAGGGCTTGAGTCACTTCCCCAAGCCCTGAACAATTCCCGCAATCGGTGAATTTAGGAATCATTTATAGGCCTCTTTTCCGTTGCGGATTTTGTAAAGGGTCGCAATGCAAATCTCAAAAGCTTTGCACAATTGCTTATTTGTCAATTGCTTTGCGTTTCCTTCCCCTTTGGCCTTGCGTTCTAGAATGCTTTTGAGCAGTTCCAGCCGCTTGCCCTTAAGCTTTGCTGGTTTCCCTCTTTTGGTAAACTGACTCAAGGCCTTTGGTGTTTCATGCCGTTTAGTAAAGGCCCCTTTAGATCCGGCTAGTTCCTCCAGATTGCTTAAAAACTTATAAAGCTCAGAATAGGCCTGTTGTTTTGGTTTACCGTCATAAAACCAATAAAAATCAGCTGATTTGCAAGCTTCGAGATATCGGGAAACGATCATTGCTTGAGTAAAAAGCGCATCAGATTTTTCTTTGCCTGTCAATTCTGTGATCGACTCATGTTTGTCCATAGACTCGCAAAAGCGCACATGCGCAGTAAGTAAAGTTTTAAGTGTCGTTTTCGTTAAATAAGGCATTTTTGACTCCATTGTTAAATTGCCAATTGGTGCGGATTTACACCTAAAAACGGCCCCTTCGTTTGGGGCCGCTTTCCATCATAAATCCGGTTCTTGTCTCACTTCGACCAAATAGACCGGCTGGCGTCTATTTGCCTTTTCGTGATCGTTCAGGGTCGAGCAAGATTTAAACGCACTAGCCAAGCTTCTGTGCGCCTCTAGGGCCGTATTGTTCTTTTTATTAATGACAAAATACGGCCCCGAAAATCGGTGATTTGTTTCCCCCATATCAAGCGGCCAAAGCTTGAAAGGCAGGGGACGCAATAACCTGATTGACCCGATTAGATCTTGCGTTCAGGGTTTCGGCGATATTGTCTTTTTTGGCTGAACCCTTGACCGTGAAACGTTCACTTGAATGTGAAGACCAAAACGTCAAGCTTGAAGACAAGGCCCAAAGCGACCGGCCCCGTTGTGCCGCTTCCGTCTCGAATTGTTCCATTAAGCCTTTGGTCAATCGAAGGGACAAGCCAGCCTCTTTTAAGCATGTTTCGGCCTGTTCTGGTGTGATCGATCGACCGGCCCATGCTTGCCAAATCTCAATGCGTTTTTTGTAATTTGTGGCTTGCTGCTCAATGAAATTAGCAAACCGACCGGCGTCAATTTTTGCGGTGTGTCTTTGCTTTGATGTGTCAAAAAAGCCGGTCGTTAAACTGTTCAAGCACGATACGTCCCTGACTTCAGCCTTGAATATTGCAGGGGTCGATCCGTCAAAACTATTGATCACCGAAAAGGCAAGGTTCAGCCATGTTTCTTTATGGTGTTGACCATATCGATCCGATTGATAGCCGGTTGAGTCACGCAATTGTCTGATTGGTTCAGCGGCATTGGGAAACGTATAGGTAAATTTACAAAAGGCCCCATTGCCGCTTGTGTTCTCTTCCAGCTCAATCCCCTTCAAATATTCAGCCGGTAGGGTTTGCTCTAAGCTTTGCACCATTTGTTCCTGCAATGCTGCATTTTGAACAATGCCATACCGGTTTCCGGTACGACCCAAAGCTTGCCCCGTGTCGGTCCGGTAAATGATCTTTGCAATGTGATCGGGCACGGCCTGCAAATCGTCAAGGGACGGGTTTGGATTGGTGCAACCCGCCTTCTGGACATATGCCGTTGCGTGTTTTGCTTCAAAATCGCATTGATCCAAGGCTGGAAAGATTGCGCCGGTTGCTTGATTAAATGACAAAATGTTTGATTGAATACCCATGATTGACTCCATTGTTTAAGGGTTTCCGTTTTGGTGTGAACACACCTAGAAACGGCCCACATGGGGCCGCTTTCCGTTGCGTTCATTTGTTGAAATGCTCAAGGATTGACGCCAGCAAACCGGCGATGATCAAGATTCCCAAAAGAAAGATTGCAAGGCCCATTATGTTTGTTCCTCTACTTGGCCCTTTTCCATTTGATAGGTCAGGGTTTGTTGAGCGATATGCAAAAGCTTTGTGATTTCACCGGTTTTTGTACAGGCCAAATCCAAAGACCGGCTTTCCCAATCGCCGGTTTCATGCATTGCCTGTTCTAGTAAAATGCAAATCTGTTTTGCCTTTTGGATTTGTTCAAGGATTTTGTCAGGGTTTGGTTTTGTCATTTCAAGACTCCGTTGTAACGATAAAGGCCCAAGCGACCGAAACCGCAAAGAACAAGGAAAAGACCAAAACCCCAAATAATGTGGAAAAGATCCAAGGGGCAAAGAACAAGGCCAAAGCGATTGAAACCAAAACGCACAACCAAGCGAGAAACGAAAATAAATTGAACATTTGAAGACTCCTCTTTTGCTTCTGAAAAAGACAACCGAAAACCGGTTGCCCATTGCAAAAGCGTATGACCCCGAAACCAGACTTATGTATTCAATCGACCCTTGACGGTCGATAGGGGCTATTCAAATCGGTTTGTCTAACAATGCTCAAAACCTGATCGATGGCCCCGCCTACTAGCGGCCCGATTCTGCTATGCTTGGGCGAATCGTCCCCGTACCGGCACGGATGCCGGTGAAACACCAAAGACTCAATTTTGACCCGTTGTCAAACAATACTTAAACGGACAAACCAAACCGACCGGAAACCGACCGGAAAAAAGACCGGTTTTTTCTCTTTATATATAGGGGCCGTTTCAGGCCCTTTTTAATTGATCGATCAAGCGACCCAAAACCGGCAATTTTCGACCGGCCAAACCGACCCCAAAAAACGGCCAAAATCGGGTCATATTCAATTTTTGGAATATGGGCGCTGAGTAGGGTGAATCACTGTGCAAGCGGTAGGGCGTACCAAAAACCCCTTTCGGCGTTCTGGGGCCGTTTCTGGGCCTCTCAGGCCCTATTGGATTCCCGAAAATGGCCTTCAAAACAGGCTAGTTTTTAGTACACAAGCCCTAAAATTATATCCTGAAGTATAGGTTTTGAGCAAAAGAACCGGCCGGATAGATTGACAAGGCACTTTTGGATATCGAATCGGGGTGAGTCAACGTGACTCATGTTTTCGACCGGTCGGGGCCGATAGGGTCGAATTGACTCCAAAGCCTGACTCTTTTGGTCGATTGAATAATAAAACCGATTGAAAGAGTCAGGCTTAAAGACTGAGTCAATTTGTCGGATTTAATAACCGACCAAAAGAGTCAAGATCAATAACCGATCAAAAGAGTCGGGAATGATTCGGGGCCGTTATATAAGCCGCAACGATTCGGCAAGCAAAAAAGGGAGTCAAGAATAAAGAACAAACGAATCATAGTAAAAAAACCACACTATCCGAAATACCTTGTCAATTATCCTTTTGAGATATTGACGGCATTTTTGGATCTATCCGAATCGGTAGTTTGGAACGAATCAGGAACGAATCGTGAATCTGGAACGAATCGGCAACGAATCATGAACGGGGAACGAATCGTGAACGAATCAGGAACAAAGAACGAATCAGGAACATCGGGGCCTCCGGTGGAAAATGACCTCCAGTGGAAATTGGCCTCCAGTGGAAAATGTCTGCCCTCCGTGGGAATTTAGTACCCCACCAGTGGAAAATGATCGAGGGGCTACGGTCTGAACTAAATTAGTGCTTGACTCTAGCCAGCGAATCGGAATAGCAATTTCACATCAGCAAGAGGAGAATAAAATGCTTGATGAAAGATTAGTCACCAACATCTGTGCAACAGGTAAGTTTGTCACTGTTACTTTCTTGACCAAGAGTGGTGAGGAACGGACTTACAACGGTCGCTTCAATGTGAAGAAGTATCTTAAGGGTACAGAGAAGTCAGAGACTGTTTCTCGTATGCTCCGTAAGAACAACCTCATCCCCATCTGGGTTGACAAAGATACTGTCAAATCCTTCAAGCCTGACCGTGTGCTTGAGATGGTGTCAGAGGGGCGGCGTTACTGTGGCTTAGGTCGGCTCTAGTGGAAAATGATCTAGAGAAGTTTATGGAAGAGATCGGGGTCATTGTACCCCGTTCTTTTTTAGAAGAGGTTGAGGATAAACCACAGCCTAGAGTTTTTGAATTTAACATGCCTGAACTAGATGAGAATGGAGAACCACCGTGGTAAATCAAATAAGCGTAACTTTCAAAGGTAGTATGGGTAATGACCTTACAGTCTGTAACGCTGCGAGAGTTTCATTCGGAAAAGAAACTGAGTGGGATTATGAAGAGTCAGATGCTTACAGCTTTAAGCAACACCTTAAAAAGAAAGATAAGAAGCTTATACAATACCTAGCCAAGCACAAACACATCAGCCCATTCGGTCATTGCTTTGCCAGTTTCCATATCAAGGCACCAGTCTTTGTAGCTAGACAGTTAGTCAAGCATAAGTTTCTACGTTGGAACGAAGTATCAAGACGATACGTAGATAGTGAGCCTGAGTTTTACGTGCCTAAGTCTTGGCGTGGACGTAGCGAGGATAAGAAGCAAGGTAGTACTGGCGAGTGGTATGATGAGGATATGGACCTATTACTTGAGAGTTGTCACAAAGTTTGTCTACACGACTATAAAGAGTTGCTTGAGAAGGGTGTATGCCCAGAGCAAGCACGTATGGTGCTACCACAGTCTATGATGACTGAGTGGTACTGGTCAGGTAGCTTGGATGCGTTTGCTGATATGTGTGCGTTACGTTGTAAGGGTGACACACAAGCAGAGACTCAGTATGTAGCTTGGGATATTAACTACGAGATGCATAAGTTATTTCCTGTGTCGTGGAGAGCATTAAGGGAGAGTGAGTGATGAGAGGTAACATTAACGGTGCAATCAAGGCGTCAGCTATTGTGGCTTTACTTATAGCTGCGCCACCTGTGTTGATAGCTATGACGTATGATGACTATCCAAAGTATTGTAAGCTGTCTATCTTACTACCATGTATAGGGGTGAAAGAGGAATAATGTTGTTCTATACTGTCCTTGTATTGAGCTACACACTCAATGGAGACTACCTTCAAGCGAAGGTGGTTTTCCCTAGTTATAAAGCTTGTGGTGATGCTTTACCTGCCTTCTACGAGCCTATTTACGCCATTGATAAAGATGCTATCGGTCAGTGTTTGAAGACTGATGTCTTGTCTAATTCGATAAAACCTAAAACAAGACCGAAGATTCTTCTTGACAAGTGACAACCGAATCAGATTAAACCGGTATAATCCCTATACTAAAGTACGAAACTAAAGATAAAAAAGAAAACAGTAGATAAAGGAACTATTGTATATGTCTTGGAGAAGTCACGTTAAATGTCCTTATTCTGATTGTGGTTCGTCAGATGCTTTCTCTTACAATACGGAAAGCAAAGCTGGTAAGTGTCACAGTTGTGAAAAGAAATACCCTTCTGAAAAGGGTTACGAAAGTTGGGCCTTGGAAGAGTACCCAATCAACCAAAGAGGAGAAGTTATGATGTTGTCAGCCCGTACCGAGGAAGAGGTCTTTGAGGGGTGCAGGGGAATTACGTTAGAGACTATGAAGTTCTTTAATGTGTCAACTGTACTTGATCGATCAAGTAAACCAATTAAGCATGTTTACCCCTACCCTTCTGGTGGTCGTAAGATTCGTGTCTTACCGAAGGAAGGTTTCTTTCTTGAAGGTATGAAGACAGATGAGTTCTTTGGTCAGAACTTATGGAATACCGGAACGGGTAAGATTGTCACTATCTGTGAGGGTGAGCTTGATGCTATGTCTGCCTACCAGATGTGCAACAACCCTAAATTTCCTTGTCCCTTTATTTCTCTGCCATCAGCCACACCGTCACGTAAGCTTTGGGAAAAGACCAGAGAGTACCTTAATGGTTTTGATAAGATCATCTTGTCAGTTGACAGTGATGAGGCTGGTAATGCTGTTGCCCATAAGATTGCAAAGATGTTCCCTAACAAGGTCTATCGTGTCATCCATGACAAGTACAAGGACGCCAATGACTTTCTGCAAGCAGGGGCTAAGAAGGAATTTGTCAACGCTTGGTGGGGAGCTAGGAAGTTTACCCCTGACAATGTGCTTAACACCACTAACCAGTTTCTCAATTTGTACAACAAAGCGGAAGAGCATGTCTATGTACAGACAGGTATTCCTGACTTTGATGATTTGGCATTAGGTTTAATGCAGGGTCACTTTACTGTCTTCAAGGCTAAGACAGGTATTGGTAAGACAGAGTTCATGCGTTACCTGCAATATCGCATTCTGTCAGAGTATCCTGATGTCCCTATTGCCATTTGGCATCTGGAAGAGACAAAGCTTAGGAGCTTGTTGGGTCTGTGCAGCTATGAGCTACAAGCGAATGTGACAAGGAAAGATCTTATTGTTGACAATGGCTACGACGAAATTGTGCAAGAGGCTATCTCTAAGATTACCAAAGATGAGATGCTGTTTCAGTTCTATCTAAACGATGAAGATGATCCCCTTCTACTACTGGACCAGATCCGTTATCTGTCACAAGCCTGTGGTTGTAAGTATATTATGTTTGAACCAATACAAGACGTAGCCGCCAGCAAGAACGGTGATGAAAGCAAGGAGACATTCTTAGCTGACATGGCTATCCGGTTGTCGAAGCTTGCTGCTGAATTGAATGTTGGTTTGATTACGATAGCTCACACTAACGATGATGGTGCAGTCAAGTATTGTAAGATGATAGAACAACGTGCTAGTGTCGTTGTAGAGCTTCAGAGGGACAACATGGCAGAGGATGAGGATGACCGTAACACTACACGGCTTTACATCACTAAGAACCGTCCCACAGGAGCTACAGGCTATGCCGGTGAGATGTCATTCAGTCCTGATAGCTTTACCTTAAGGAATAAGTGGACAACATGATGATAGTTGCTTGTGATATAGAAACGGATAGCCTAAATCCAAAACACATCTATGTTGTCTGCGCTAAAGATCTTGGTACAGGTAAACTGTACAAGTTTATTAATTTGGACAAAGATGTATCAGAGAAGGTCCGGTTTAATGACTTTGCTGCTTCTGTTAGAACTTGGGTTTTCCATAATGGTCTTGGTTTCGATGTTCCTGTTATTAATAAGTTTATGGGATCAGGCACAATCAAGCCCTGTGATGTTGTTGATACTCTCGTTGTTTCCCGCATTATTGACTATAACATTCTTAACGGTCACTCACTAAAGGCTTGGGGCATTAGACTAGGTTTACATAAAGGAGAGTTCACAGACTTTGCTGGTGGTTTGTCTGAAGAGATGATTGAGTATTGCTTTAACGATGTTGAGGTCACAGCAAAAGTTTACAACAAGTTTAAGTCAGAGATACAAGACCCTCAGTGGAAATTAGCAATGCGTACTGAGCATGACATTGCATCGACCTGCGAGGAAATGACAGGTATTGGATTTAAGTTTGATCGGTCAACTGCCCAAGAAATGCTGTCTGAGATGGAAATGCGGATGTCAGAGCTTGAGCAAGAGTTTCAAAAGATCTGGCCCCCTAAGCTTGTAGAAGTTAATAGATTGAAGTACCGTGAGAAGACGGATGGTACTCTGTTTGGTACTGTTAAGAATGCTTTGGCTAAGTACCCGAAGTGTGAAAGACAGGGAGAAGAGCTTGTTTGTTTTGACTACAAGACCTTTGAACCGTCTAGTCCAAAACAACGCATAGAGCGACTATGGGAAGCTGGCTGGGAGCCTGTCGAGAAAACAAAGGGGCATATGGAATATGAAAGACAAAGGTGAACACTATAAGACCTACGGTTGGACCTGTAGCGAAACTAACCTCAACACACTTCCTGACACGGCTCCAGAGGGCGCACACAAGCTGTCAGAGTGGTTGACCCTACAAGGGCGTAGAACAAGCCTTGTAGAGTGGTTAGGACAGTGCAAGGATGATGGTCGCATTCATGGTCGTTTTATGCACATTGGCGCATGGACAGGGCGTATGTCACATCAGGCACCAAATCAAGCAAACATACCTTCTGCTTTTTATGGTGATCCTAAGACTGCGGTGGAAAGTGTGAAACACAGGTACGATGGCCCTATGAGGAAATTATGGTGTGTGGATGAGGGTAATTATCTAGTTGGTACAGATGCGGAAGGTATTCAGCTTAGGATCTTGGCACACCTCATGCAGTCTCGTGCTTATGTCGATGCTATCGTCACCGGCAAGAAAGAAGATGAGACTGACATCCACAACGTGAATAAGAGAGCTTTAGGTATCCCACATGTAACAAGGGACATGGCTAAGACATTTATCTACGCCTTTCTTTTAGGTGCCGGTATCCCTAAGATCGCAAGCATCTTGAAAGTCAATAGGACACAGGCTCAAGGTGCTGTTAATAACTTTCTGGAGTCCATCGACGGACTTAAAGAGTTAAAGAAAAAGAAGATCCCACACATCGCCAGAAGAGGCTATTTCACTGGTCTTGATGGACGTAGGGTAAAGGTTCCCAATGAACACAAAACACTAGCTGGAATGCTTCAGAATGGTGAGAGTGTTGTCGTTAAGCATTGGGTGCTGGAGTGGAAAACGACAGCAGAGAAGGAAGGTTTAGACTTTAAACTGATCGATATTGTACACGATGAAGTACAGGTCGAAGTACCTTCGATGGAAATAGCTGAAAGACTAATTGATATACAAAAGGAGAGCATGAACAGAGTTAGAGATAATCTTGATGTCTTTTGCCCATTGGCAGTTTCGTCAGATATTGGAAGGAACTGGTATGAGACACATTGACGCATTGCGTAGTTGTAGTATTTATGATATAAGACAGATTCCAAAAGGAGAATCACTATGAGTAAAACAGTGTATAAAACGTATGATGGAACATCCATGTACGCACAGGTCTTTGAACGTAACCGTGACATGGGTAGCGAAGCATACCCTTTGACGGATGTTGACGGTCAGTATAAAATTCAACTGGTCTTTGATGAGGACATGAAGAAGAGAATGATAGCTGACGGTATTCCAGATGTCATCTTGGGCAACGAAATGTTCAAAGAAACAGAGGATGGTTTTTATGGTTACACATTCAAGCGCACACATCTTCACAAGAGGTTTACCAATGACGATGGGACACCTCAAGTAAACGGCCCACCTAATGTGGTTGATTGGAAGGCTTCTCAAGAGAATAAAGTTGCAGTACCTTGGGATACTGAAGCTAATATCTGGAATGGTTCTAAAGTTAAGGTAAAGGTTTCGATCTACAAAGGTCGGGTCAACATCGTAACACTAGAGAGTGTTGGCGTTGTGGAAGCAGCCGAAGCCCCTGAACGTGACGAGGCTTTAGTCTGGTAAATGGGAAAACTTACTCTTAAGTACGAAACTACGGTAGAGGAAGATGGTAGAGATCACTCAGTGACCTTTACAGAGAAAGGAGTGGAGACGATGGAAGATTGTCTCCTCTTCCTTGACGAAGCTGTAAATGGCTGCGGTTGGTCTTACTTGTCTTATTTAATTGCAGTATACGACACTGGAGAAGAAGTATGCCATCCATCGAATCTCTTGTAGAAGACGTAAACCATGTCCTTCAAACAGGTGAGGGGTATACAGAAGAAGTAGCTGAATGGGTGTCCGAGGATGTTCGTAAATCCCTTCTTCGTCAAATGAAGAAAAGAGAAGACAAAGGATCTCTTCGTCTTTCTGGTCTTGGAACAAAGTGTGAACGTAAGCTTTGGTACACTGTCAACAAGGCAACCCACCGTGAGAAATTGACATCTTCTACCCTCAATAAATTTATATTTGGTGACCTTACTGAAAGTCATATAATTGGCTTGTGTATGGCTGCTGGACATAAAGTTGAAGGAATGCAAGATCAACTGAACGTAGAGGGTGTCTTAGGTCACCGTGACTGCGTTATCGACGGTATGTTGATTGATGTTAAGTCTGCCTCTAGTTTTAGCTTCAGAAAGTTCAAGGAAGGTAAGCTGAGAGAAGAAGATCCATTCGGTTACATCAGTCAGTTATCTTCCTATCTTTACGGCAGTCTTGATGATCCTATCGTAACAGAGAAGAACAAAGCTGGTTTCTTGGCCTTTGATAAACAATTTGGACATATAGCTTTGGACATCTATGACCTCTCACCAGAGGTAAAGACGAAGAAATCTGAGGTGGAAAATTGCAAATCTGTCGTAAAGATGAGTAAACCCCCTGCAAGGGAATATGAGCCTGAGCCTGACGGTAAAAGTGGTAATACTAAGCTTTGTACTCAATGCAGCTACTGTGACTTCAAGAAGATATGCTGGCCTGACATGAGGACATTTATTTACAAAGGTGGTCCTCGTTATCTGATTAATGTCGCCAGAGAGCCAAGGGATGTATTTGAGCTATGAGGCCACAGTCAGCTAAAGCCAAAGGTCGTGTCTTTCAACAAGACATACGTGATCTGATTCTCAAGACTTACCCGCAGCTTGAAAACGATGATGTCAAAAGTACAAGTATGGGAGCCGGTGGAGAAGATGTTCAATTAAGCCCTGCTGCCAGAAAAATACTTCCGATACAGATTGAGTGTAAAAGAGTTAAATCAGCAAAGACTATCTATGGATGGATAGATCAGGCTAACACACACGGTGATTACTTACCTGTTGTTTTTATTAGGGCAGACAGAGAAAAACCTCTGGCGATTTTACCCGCAGAGGTTTGTATAGAATTATTGGAGTATTTTAATGGGCAAAAGAAGTGAGTTTGAAAGAGTAGAACGAGACTTCTACCCTACACCATTCTCTGCTGTGCTGCCTTTGTTTGAACACTTACCATTCTCAGGGAACTTTGCAGAACCGTGTGCGGGTGATGGTAGGTTAATCAAACATATTGAGGACAACTCTTACCTGTCATGTACACTTGCGATAGACATAGAGCCTCAGTGTGACCGTGTATCAAGAGCTAATTGTTTAGACTATGACTTCGACCCTGTTGACTTCATAATAACCAATCCACCTTGGGATAGGAGACTTCTCCACCCTATGATAGATCACTTTATAAGGTTTGCTCCTACTTGGCTTTTGTTTGATGCTGATTGGATGCACACCCTACAATCAGAAAGGTTCATGCTTTACTGCTCAAGGATTGTTTCTGTCGGTAGAGTTAAATGGATAGAAGGCAGTAAGAGCGTAGGTAAAGATAATTGCGCTTGGTACTTGTTTGATGTTGAAGATGAAGGCCCGACAGAATTTTACGGGAGAATAGATTATGGAAGACCAAGAAGAAATTCGTGAAGATAGTTACAATGTACATCTTCACATAACAGTAGATAAATCCGTATACTGGCATCCTGTGTCAGATTCTGCTGTCTTAGACGATTTACAAGAACACATAACTGATGCTATAGAAGATATAGGGGGAATCGCTGTGATGTCCTTCGATGCAGAGAGGGAAAAGGAATGATTTCAATGCGAGAATACAGAGAGATTTTAGACACGTACTCTGATTGGGTAGAGGGTAAGATCTTGACAAAGGGTAATGATCGTATTTTTGAAAATACTTTAGGTCTTGTCGGAGAGGCTGGAGAAGTAGCTGAAAAAGTAAAGAAGATGGTACGTGACAAAGCACGTTATTCAAATGAGGAGTTACTGAACGAATTAGGAGATGTCTTGTTTTATACGACAGCTTTGGCTAACCTCTACGGTGGGACACTTAAGTCTATTATTGAACTTAATATGGAAAAGCTTGACGGTCGCATGGAACGTGGTACACTAAGAGGCTCTGGCGATAACAGATAAGAGGAAAAGAGGATGTCAAAAAATAACTACTTACCTACAGACTATCAGACTTTCATAGCAAAATCTCGCTATGCAAAGTACTTTGATGGCAAAGGCCGTGAAGACTGGTCTGAAACAGTAGAGCGTTACATGGATAATGTTGTACGCCCTAAAGCTGGTAAGGATAGCTATGTTAATCAAATACGTGATGCTATCCTAGATCTAGAGGTTATGCCTTCTATGCGAGCTATGATGACCGCTGGTAAGGCATTAGAGAGAGACAATACAGCAGGGTATAACTGTAGTTACCTACCCGTAGATGACCCTAAGTCCTTCGACGAGGCTATGTTCATCTTGTTGTGTGGTACTGGTGTCGGGTTCAGCGTTGAACGTCAGTTCATCAGTAAGCTCCCTGAAGTTCCTGAGTTGTTTGACAGTGAGACTACAATCGTTGTCAAAGATAGTAAGGAAGGTTGGGCTAAAGCTTTCAGACAACTATTGGCACTCCTTTGGGCTGGTGAGATTCCTCAGTGGGATATAGGTTTGGTACGTCCTGCGGGGTCTAGACTTAAAACTTTTGGTGGTAGGGCTAGTGGTCCAGCACCTTTAGTTGAATTGTTTAACTTTGCTATCACCACATTCAAGAACGCACAAGGGCGTAAGCTGTCTAGTATTGAGTGCCACGACTTGATGTGTTTCATTGGTCAGATTGTTGTGGTTGGTGGTGTTCGTAGATCAGCCATGATCTCTCTGTCCAATCTTTCTGATGATCGTATGCGTCATGCTAAGTCAGGAAGCTGGTGGGAGACTGCTGCTCATCGTGCATTGGCTAACAACAGTGTAAGCTACACAGAGAAACCTGACATGGAGACATTCATGCGGGAGTGGCAAGCTCTAGTGGAAAGTAAGTCTGGAGAACGTGGTGTATTCAATCGTCAAGCGAGTAAAAAACAAGCTGAGAAGTATGGTCGCAGAGACTCTAATCACGAGTTCGGAACTAACCCCTGTAGCGAAATTATACTTAGACCGTATCAATTCTGCAATCTTACAGAGGTTGTCATTCGTGCTACGGACAGTGTTGAAGATCTGGAACGAAAAGTCCGTCTGGCAACAATTCTGGGAACTATCCAATCATCGTACACAAAGTTCCCGTACCTGCGAAAGGTGTGGTCTACCAACACAGAAGAAGAACGATTGCTTGGTGTGTCACTCACAGGGATAATGGACAATAAACTGACAACTTCAGAAAACAGGGGGCTAAAGAAGACCCTTGAGCATTTACGCACAGTGGCTGTTGATACTAATGCTGAATGGGCTGATCGTCTTGGTATACCTCATTCTACTGCTATTAGCTGCATAAAACCATCGGGTACAGTTTCGCAGTTAGTGGATAGTGCTTCTGGTATACATGCTCGCCACAGTCCCTATTATATCCGCACTGTGCGTGGTGATAATAAAGATCCCCTGACACAGTTTATGGTTGACAGAGGTATTCCTAATGAGCCTTGTGTTATGAAGGGTGACACAACAACTGTGTTCAGCTTCCCTGTCAAGTCACCGGCAGGGGCTATCACCAGAAACGATATGACAGCCATAGAGCAACTAGAGATGTGGCTGACGTATCAAAGGTCATGGTGCGAACACAAACCATCCGTGACAATATCAGTCCGTGATAGTGAGTGGATGTCTGTAGGTGCGTTTGTGTACGAAAACTTTGATGAGATGTCAGGAGTGTCGTTCTTACCTCACTCAGATCATACTTACCAACAAGCTCCTTATCAAGATTGCACTAAGGAAGAGTATGAACAACTGTTGGCTATTATGCCTAATAGTATTGACTGGTCTGAACTTTCAGAGTACGAAGAAGAAGATAACACAGCCGGTAGTCAAACAATGGCTTGTTCTGGTGATGTGTGTGAGATAGTGGACATCACGTAAGGGAAAGATATGATAAAAGTCAAAGTAACTGACAAGATGTTTTTGTCTGCTCGTAAAAAGGCAAAAGACTTAGGCACTTTAAAGCGAAGTTTTATGGGTGGTCAAGGAAATCTTGTAGGTTTTGTTGGAGAAGAGATAGCTCTAAAAGTTTTAGGGGGAACCTTTTCCAACATTGAAAAAAACATAGACTTTGACATTACGTTAGAAAACGGTAAGACAGTTGACGTAAAGACAAAACGCACGACTGTCGAGCCTAAACCCACTTACGATTGCTCTATAGGCACTTACTACAAGCAGAAATGTGACTACTATGCTTTTGTTAGAGTTTTGAGTGACTATAGTCATGGGTGGTTCTTAGGTTTATACGATAGCAAAAAGTATTATGAAGATTGCACATTCTTTAAGAAAGGATCTAAAGACCCTTCAAACAATTTTACATTCAGGTCTGATGCGTACAATATGAAAATATCTGAATTATTGCTAGAGGTATAAAATGGCAAAGTGGGACTTAGATAAACTTGACAATGAAGTAGATCCTGTTAATAAACCAGTACACTACAATCAAGCAGGTATCGAATGTATTGATGCTATAGAGGCTATGACGGAAAATATGTCAGGAAGTATAGCACCTCATGCAGCTAATGTTTTGAAATATATGTGGCGATGTGAGTACAAGAATGGCCTAGAAGATATTGACAAAGCCTTGTGGTATCTTAATAGATTACGGAAACGATGGGTGGAATCGCATAAATGAATATTGATGTTACTGTTTTTGAAGTTTTGGTATTGGCGCATTTAGGTGTCACTTTATGGTTGTCTTGGATGGTTATAAAACAACAAGAGGCAATCTCAAACATATATGCTGCAATAGCAGCCATGATAGAAGAGGAATAACATGAAAGGAGTTTTATGTGTGGACTGCAATAATACTTACTTGTCATTTAGACACCACAACTTGTAAAAGTGTATCACCTTCTGTTCTATATACTTCAGAGGATGTTTGCCTTAAATCCCTAGCTCTAGGTATACAGACCCTAGAAGGGAATAGGTGGGTAGTTAAAGACTACCTCTGTCATCAATGGGGTAAAAACTCATAAAGAAAAAGGCCCCAAGGAGAAATCCAAGGGGCCTTAGTTTTGGGAGGAGTCAAAAAGTCGATTAGAGGAGCAACCGACTAACAACACCTTATTTTAAGCTCGCTTCTGTGTCAAGCGTTTATTTACCAAAGAATTTAGATACTGATCTGATTCCTATGGATGCTGATACGATCCCTCCAAGGGAATACTGATACCATATTGGCATAGTCTCAAGTGCCGCAAAACCAGCCTGTACTATAGCATTGCCCCAGTCACCACAAAAGGCTAGTATCAGGGGAATACTGAACAGTAGGGTTATCCATTCGTCTTTCCATGAGTTTTTTGTAGCCTCTATAGCAGCTAGATCCCAGTCTATCTCACCTGTAAGCTGTTTCTTCTTTATCTCAGCTTCAGTAAGTTTAATCTGTGTCTTACTGTCAATCACACTTGTTGCTAGACCAACTACACTACCTATTATCTGACCAATCATTTCTTCTCGCTCCCTAACCAAACAGCTATCGTACCAGTCATAGCGCCACTTACGACACTAATCATAGCGCTCTGTTGAGTACTTAAGTCATCTAAACTAATGCCCCATTCTATTACACGTATATACATAAGGGTCATCACTATCATCATAAGCCGTGGCAGCAGTTTCCAAGCTAGTATACGTTCCATTGCAACTGTCATATTAAACCTCTATGTTTAAAGTAGTAGACTCTGATTTTAAGCTGTGGGTTTCTGCACCAAACCTATCGTACCCTTTAGCTAAATCTAGTCTTTGTTCTCTAAGAGACTCTAGGTGTTTGTGATTAGCTCTGTGCTCTTTTTCAACTCTCTGCTCTACCAAGTGGTTATTAATACTCTCACGAACCCTAGATTGATGATGTATATCACTTGCTATGTTGAAAGGCATTGAGCCAATACCTTGTAACCCGTCAGACATTTATAACATTCCCTTTGATGACATTATCAGAAGCACACCTATCCCAGTTATAATAGACAACACAGTTAGAGTACCTCCGATAACAACCACCTTCTCTACTATCTCTTGCTTACGGATCTTCTCAGCAGCTTCTCTCTCTTTACGTTCCCTACGTGTCCTAGCTCTTATTTCCTGTAGCTCACCCCAAGCGGAGTAACCTCTGGTAGCTATCACAATGGCTCTAAGTTCCTCTTCAGCATCCTTAGCCTTCTGTAGCTTCACAAAAGTCTCCATGCTGTTCTCATCATCACCTGAGAAGAGACTGTTCTTTTTCTTATTGTGGTTGTTCCTTAGCTCATCAACACCGTCAAAGAACTCACCAATTTGCTTAGTGACTGAGACAAGCTCTTTACCTGCACTAACAGCAGTCTTTACCGCAGCTAAAGCTGTAAACGGGTCTATCATAACAATCCTTACTGGTCATTAGCCATTTTCTCTACTGATTGTCGGATTGCTTTAATGTTTTCATCTATACGGGCCATAGATATTGCTTGTCTTTGTGTAGCGTCCTCCACACTAGCTAGTCTGGATTGCATACGCATGATCTCTTCACCATTACGTTCAATGTCTGACATCATCATAGACACAGTCCAGACTATAGCTGCTGCTTGCGCTATAAGACCGAAGATAAGAGTTATAGGTACACTTCTGGAGAGGTGCCAATTATCTTCTTCTCTACTCATGCTGGGTACTTCTTACGGTCAAGTTCAAAGTGAGGGGCATCATAGAAGCTCTTCCAGTCACCACCCCATACAATAGGGATCTCTAACTCTTCTGCTGCATCCTTCATAGCTTCAGCCATAGTTTCAAACCTAGCAAGGTCTTCCCAGTCTACAGGCCAAGGAACCATGTCTACAGCATGACCTGTGATGTGTCTAGAGTTAAGGGTAGTTGACTTACCCTCTTTGAGTAGTTGTCTTTGACGATCAATATTTCTAATACCTTCGATAACTGTGAAGTCTACTTCAGTGATATCTATTGCCTTAGTTACTACAGCTACCATATCAGGGTTTACACCTGACAAGTTCTGTAAGCTACGTGTTCCTAGTTTATATGCCATGTGTTACGCCTCCTGCGCTGCTAATTCTGAAATCTTTTGACCAATCATTTATTATCTACTTTAATAACCTACAATATAAAATTTAACATCAGTCGTACCAAACTCCACAAATTCTAACAGACTGGCCTGTCAATAACTGGTCTGCACTCGTAGACCTATTGGCGACATACATATAAGTGTTGCTGGTAGTTGTAGACAACCCCATTTGAGTGCTATTACCCCAAAGAACCGTATGTACGTCATCTTCATCTCGTTCATAGACATTGGTAACTTTAATACAGTCACCAACCGCATACCCATGCTGTGCAGTAGTAATAATCACTTCAGCCCAAACATAATCTGGCCTAGAGGACTGGCCATGATTAGTTACGTGCCTCAGAGAGGTTGTAGCAGTTGATGTAGCCCCTCGCACGATAGTAACAGTAGGCTGAGATACTATTGCAGCTTTTAATTTAGCTGGTGATATAAGACTTTCAGTAGTTCCTGTTCCAGTTTCCCATGTGGATGTAGCTTGATCTCCTATTAGACCAGTTTGAGTGCCAGAGGTATTCACTACTTGTGTGTCATCTAGGATACGAAACTTGTCATTTGTCTGATCTAGGTAAGCTACAGGTATCCAAGCATCATTACCATTTGCTCTTATGTATAAGGTAAAAGCATCAGTATCATACCACCATTGATTAGCGAAAGTAGTGCTAGGTGCAGCAGTTCCTGAGTTGTTTGTAGCTATAGCTGATAGTACATTATTAATGTCAGTTCTAGCAGTAGCTGCTGTTTGATTAGCTATGTTGTAGTCATGTTGTGCCATATTAGTATTCCACTATCCCTTCCAAGATGCTTATGCTTGGTGATACGTTGTTGCTGGTACTGTCGAGTTCAGCTTTGAATTTAAATGCTCTTCCTGTTACTTCACCCGCTGCTATTTGCCAAGCTCCCCATGTAGGTGAACCAGCAGGGTCATCATTCGTTGCAGATACATAAATGGTTGTATTGAAGTCACCGTAGGGCTGGTCTTCATCTGACCAATCGTCCCAATTATTAGGCCAAGTATCCCAGTTGTTAGGGATGTCATCCCAATTAACTACTCCTCCAGAAGCATTAGCGTGATGCCTAATAAATGTTAAGTTAGTTGATACCCTTACAGTTCTAGTTGAAGATGTGTCTAAGTAACCTGTGAACTCATATGTACCTGTAGAAGGTGCAGTAGCAAAACTAGACAATCTTAATTCATCAGGGTTTGGACCTGTAGCTACAGCTACGTTAGTCTTACTACCAGCGAAACTTGGGTTTTCAGTGTCAGTTTGTATAGTTCCAAGTACAGGTAGATCAGAGGGTAAAACTACAAGAGATGTTGAAGTGCCTTCGTTACCGGATTTATCATAAGGTTCAATAAAAAACGTTCCCGATAAAGCTGGATAGGTTACCGATGTTGCTGGTCTAGCTATTTTATCTATTATGACAACAGGTGAACCATCGTTAAATGCAGCTGTAGTAGAAGAACTATGCCATAGTTTGTAGTACGACAGATCTAAGTCACTGGAAGCAGTCCAACTAAAAAACACAGTACCACCTGATAATGTTTTGGTAAATGTAGATGGGGCAGCGGGACCAGTAGTGTCGGCTTCTACAGTCTTCTGTGCGTCTGTGAAATCACCTTTAATACCAAAAGCATTGATAGCTCTAGCTCTAACCTCATATATTACTGTACCTGATGCACCCGCTAGAGGTGTCTCAATGTCTAAAATCTCAAATCTACCTAAGTCACCTGTACCTAATACACTGTAAGTTGAATCTGTAGATTTCTTGTACTCTACTTCAACGTAGTCTACCCTCTCAGAAGCAGTAGACGAAACATTCACTACAAGAACGTTAGTTACATGCTCGTTAATAATCCTATACTCTTGACTAAGAGTTACAGCCACGGTCGGAACATCAAAAGGCGATGGTAAAAGTGTGTTATCACTCTCATACACCACCCCATCGTCTACATCGTCAAATACAGACTCACGGGTTTCTCTAAGAGACATACTAACTAGAAGATCATAGTTATCTTGTACACCAAAGCTCCAAGTAGAAACTTCAAACTCTTTATTAACCCAACCAAACCTAGTGTTACTTAAGCGTACTATGTCTCCAACTTGAACTTGAAAAGCTCTTAAACCAAAAGTAGCTTGTACACTAATCTGTTGTCTATTACGCTCTAAGTTTATGAGAGCTATACGCCTAGCTTCTGTTGTATTATCTGTGAAAGGTAACTCTAAATCAATTACACTTTCTTGACCGCCATCAGAAGCTAAGAGCGTATTATAAGTAGTTGAGTTAAGTTCAGGAACTTGAGGGAAGTCAGAAGGTTGATAGTCACTCTCTGGCCCTCTAAATGTACCTTTAACTACGTTGAAGTTATCTCTACGGGAGTGTCTGGTGCTGATTGAGATACCTGACCTTAAGTCATCCTCATTAAGGTCTAATACTGGGGTCGTATAGTAAGCCGGTTTCATTCTCCACTTACCTTGAGCATACCACAGTAAACCGTCCATAGAAGTAGATAAGTTTTGTAAAGCATTGTAAGGTGTAGTGTTAGTAGTAAAAGCACCGTTAAGGGAAAATCTAGTGTTTCCTGATAGAGATGGGTAGCTTAAGTAGTCACAGGCATTAGCAGCTATACTAACAAGTGAATCATCTACACTTTCAACATCTTCACTTATGCCGTAGTTATAGATAGTTGTATTTGTAGCACCCTTACCTGAAGTAATGTAATCTCTTAAACATAGAGCAGGGTTGTCAGACCAAGCTGTAGAGTTTGTACGGGTGTCATAGACTTTCTTGCCTTTAACTACGGCTGTTACTTCAGGTACACCATTAGGAAAAACATCAGCATTATACTCTAGCACAATATAAAGATAAGCCGTCGCTAACAGTTTACAGTTTATATCCCACTTTGCAGGAGGAGATATGACACCTAAATCAGAGGACGTAACTGCGGTTTGTGTAGAAGTACCTAACTTCTTAACAATGCGTACCGCCGGTCTTCCTGTTTTAAGGTAGAACTTACCGTACACATTATCATTACCTGAATCAGTAACCTCGTTTCCGGTTAAGGTTATTATTTCATCATTGAGATAGATAGTCTCAAAATCTTCTACTTCATGCCCAGCAAAAGCTAACACAGTGTGTAGGTATTTATTGTTATCTGTAACACCTTGAAAGACTATACCACCCGCTATTCTAGTTTTACCGTAGATAACTTGATGAGGCATAGTCGAACCTCTTTGAGTTAGTAGATAACCCTGATCGCCCGTTTGTTCTTCCATTGGAAGTAAGGCTTTAATTGCTGCAGATGTTCCAAGAGAAATAGCATAGGTCTTAGCGAAAGTTGACATAGCAGCTGTAGGGCCACCTGTTACATATGCAAAAGTTGCGGCAACAGTGGCGCTAATAGCAGCCCCTAAGTTGTCATTTTTATCTAACAGGTCAATATCTATACCTGTTGTTTCTGATAACCAGTTACCCATTAGCTTTCAGAACTCCTACCCCAAGCTAGTTTCTGGTCTTGCATTGTAGCTACAAAATCAAACCCTGCATCATCGCTTGCTCCAGAGATATCTCTGGATCTTTGATACTGAGAGGTGTATCTAGCTATCCTAGCTCTTTCTAAGTCAATCAACTTGTTCTCGACTTTGATCTGAACAGTACCTTTGTCAGCCTCTTCGGAAACGTTCATCTGATCCATATAGCCAGCAAATATCTCGGTCATAGACGTAGAAGAGACACCGAAGTATATTTTGCAAGTTCTACCTTGATACGGTGTACTAAGAGCTAGGGCTAAAACTTCAGAGGGTAAACCAGTAATAGTAATATCAGCCCCTCTAGCGGCAGTCTCTGTAGTCTCCTCAATGGCTGATATGCCTAAAAGTGTTCCAGCACCTGTCCAATCATGCCCCTCAAAGGTAAGTGTACCTACACCAGTCCACAGACGTAATACATCTGAATTATCAAAGTCTAACTCAACAGCAAAGAAAGGGTTAACGACATCATCGTCCAAGGCGTTGGTTATAGTTGAAGGTAAAGTACGAGACATTACTGAAGAGCCTCTATTGCATCAAAGGAAATGCCATAAAAGCTGGCATTGTCTATGGACCAAGCTGTAGTACTACTACCAAGTCTAAAGACACCTTTAGGGTTGCTGTAAATTACGGTCTCACCTGAGTATGTACTCCTTAGTTTAGGCCAAATTTCTAAACTACCACTGCCACTTTTATCTACTAACACTTGGTGTAACCTAGCGTCAGAACCTGTACCCAGTTGTATATAGTCACCAGCTAATAAAGTGCCTGTAAGATTAATAGTTACTGTGTCACTTCCCTCTGTTCCTGACAAAGTAGGTGTACCACTTACTGTACCTCTAGGAGTAGCATAATCAGGGTCACCTAGTAGAAAAGTACCCACAGGCCCTTTAAGAGCCATCAACATAGCTTTCCAAGCGGCTGCTAGATCTCTGCGTACAGAGGGAATAGTAACTGAGGCAGACCAGATTTGACCCTGATGCGCTATTACTTGTTGCTTATATGTAAAGGGAGACTGAGAGACAGCTACAGCATTCATAGCTCGTAGCTCAATACTCTCTATTCCTATAGTGGTGGGAGTATTAAGGGGGTAAGTTATAGCCATGATTTATCCAAACACTGATTTCATTGATCCGCCTCTACGTCTCCGGTCCATAACTGCATTTACGGATTGGTTAACGATAGTTGAGGATGACTGTTCAATAGTCTTAGTGATAAGTCTCTTGGTATCGTCTGATGTATTAGCTGATATATTAAACACTTGATTTATAGTAGCACCTCCAATACCTTGACCTTTAGTGTGGTCTACAACAGTCTCTCTGGGGTGTAGCATAGCCATAAAGCCACCCTTACCGTCTAAGCCACCTGATCTTGACCCTGAGCCTGTGTATCCACCACCATCAAACCCTGCGAAAGGGTTACTACCAGACATAAGACTTGTGATATCTCCTGATAAATCGGTTATGTTACTCACAGTTTGCTTGACTACAAGAACTCTGTATAGTTCTTTAAGAATATCGGAAGCCATAACCTTAAAAGAATCACTAACCGTTTTAGTGCCATCAACTAAAGACATGAAGAAATCATCAAAAGGCGCAGCTAATTGTTCAGCCGTGTCTTTAAGGCGGTCTAACTCATCTTGTTGATCTTTTAGAGCTTCGTTCTGTTTTCTTATGTACTCTGTAAGTTCTATAGCTGAGCTTATCTGCTCAGGAGTGTACTTACTGTAAGACTCTCCTAGAGCTTGCATAACTGCAGCCCTATCTTCTTCTACACCCAAAAGACGTTTTTCTAACGTAAGTCTCTTCATAAGCTGTTGCAGAGGATCTTTAGGAGCTTTAGCTCCTTTTACTTTTTTAGGGGGACTAAACTTAGTAGGTACATTATACTTAAAGTCCCCAGCGCCACCAAAAGCATCAAGACCTACAGTAGCTTCAGCCTTAGCTTGACGTATAAGAGAAAGTGCTGCAGAAAAGGGTATAGAGAGTCTTTCAGCTAACTCTGTGACCTTTTTATTAGTTTCGTCTAACTCTTTTTTCCTTAGAGCGTCCTGTTCTCTTTCATACTTAGAGTTAGCAGAAATTAAATCTCGTTCAGCTTGGGCTCGACTATTAAGTATGGCTAAATCACCCTCTGCATCTAACCTTTTCTGCTCCTCTGTGTATTCGTTGTTTTCTTTCCAGAGTTTTAACTCAGCAGCAGCTAAATCTTTAATACGATTTTCATCATCTTCAGCAGCCTGTTTTGCAGCTTCTGCTGCATCTTTAGCAGCTTGTGCAGTGCCATTAAAACTAGCCTGTATTTCTAATGCTGAGTCAACAGATGATTTAAGTTGATCAAGAAAAACTAAAGCCGATGCAGAGAGTTCATCCCCGCTTCCCTTAAGTATGTCAAATATTTGTTGAACACCTTCAGCAGCATCTTTAAACTGCCCTGTATTCATTTGTGTTTGAATACCAGTAATTCTCTTAGGTAAAGTTGCAGAGCCGCCAAACTTACTTAACTGCCCTTCAGTAAACCCTAAAGATTTAAGACCGCTTTCACCAGAAAACATAGATTGTTGTTTTTCTCTAAAGTCAAAGAAACCTAGAGTTACAATATCATTAAGAGTAGCCAAAAGACCTAAAGAATCTCTAGCCAAACCTTGCATAACTGTTCTGCTGGAGTCTAAACTAGATGTAAGATCGGTAAAACCTGCTGCTAGATTTAGTTTAGCCAAATTTGACGAAAACTCTAAACTGGCTTCGTCCATGTCAATAATGGCTTGAGTATTATCACCGAATACTTGAGCAAGATCTGCATCTTTAACTCTATCTATGCTATTTTTGTATTCATCTAAAGCCGACCTAGCGTCACTCATACCATCACTAAATGTTTTAGCATTCTTACTAGCTTTACTAAAACCAAGAGCCATACCACCTATAGCTGATCCTATGGCAATAACAGCACCTAAAACAGCACCTTGTGGCCCAAAGATACCAGCAAACTGCGAACCCTGTTGTCCAAAAGCTGTAAAGAAGCTAGTGCCAGACTGAAGCTGTACAACAAGATCCTGAAGTTGGTAACCACCTTGTTGAATACGCATATTCATAGTGTTTAGTTTTTTACCAGCACCAGCAGCGTAGCTTCCGTATTGGTTGGTCGCATTAGCAGCAGTTTTTGTAGCTTTAGTATTTCTTGTTAAAGCAGCAGTATTCTTGTCAACTTCTCGACTAAGACTTCTCTCAGTTTGTATAAGTTTCTTAAGGGTAGGGACAGCCTTCTGACTACTGATATTGGCATAGTCTTGCAGCTTTCTCTTTATCTCTATAGTCTTTTGTTTGACTATCTCATGCTCTTTGCCCAACACTTTCTCAGTAGCTACAAGCGCCTTGATTTCTTTCTCAAGACGTTTAGCCTCTTGGGTAGCCTTAATGACAGACTTGTCCTCAACAGAGAGGATGAGTTTTAAGACTTCATTTTCCATTCATAACCCTTATAAAGATAGTGTCCAAACGCTTTAGTGCTGATACTTCCCAAGCTTCTAATGGTGTTTGTGTCACTTCTTTCCATGCTTTTATTTGTTCGTAAGTTATCGGGTTAGGGCCTGAGAAGCCCATAGTTCTGCTGTTACTTAATAAAATAAAGGCAGACCAGATGTGAGACAACAACGTAGGAAATTCGGGTCCATCTAGTTGTTTAAGTCTTTTTCCAGTCTGCCTTTCTACTTGTTCTAGGTGTTCACGTTCTGATGTGCCGTTCTGATCAGTCTTGCTTAAGTCGAACTGATGTTCAGCATAAGCTTCTATTTGACTGATCAGGTCTTCGTAAAATCCAGCGAGTTAGCCAATGCCTCCTCTATCTGTCCACGCATCCAGAATACTTCTTCGTAAAGCTGTTTAGCTTTAGCTACAGTGAAATCTGGGCTGTCACCATCAAAAGTTAAGTTCCAAGACTTAGTAGCTTTAGCTATCAAGTCGATGTTAGACCTCTCCATCTCTTCCGCTGTGACCTCAATCTTTCCCTTGTTTTCTTGAGCTTTCTTAAGACGAATGTTTGTTTGCTCATGTAATGCTGCTTTGTACTCTTTAGAGTGTGCGGCATAAAGGGTGATTGACATAGGGGTTCCATCATCATTTAAGAGAGGCTCTTCAGAGAATGGATGCAGTAGTTCTACATCTACAGTGTTTGTGGTCGGGATTAAATCTTTCAAGTCCATGTCGAGTTTCCTTTCGGGTAAAAGTTGTCGGGTTCATTAATTAAAGGGGGAGCATTAGACCCGACACCAACACTCCCCCGCCCTAGCTAGGGATTCTTATGACCTTGTAATAGTAAAGTTAGTTGTATCTGTAGTGTCATACAGAGCTACAAATGACATAGAGATAACACGGCTGGTTGGCCCATCTACACCTACGTCTGCACTATTGATCTTGGCCCGTGGGAAATTGAAGGTTAGTGTATTTGTACCATCACCTACCACTACATTAAGTTCTGTCTCTGTCTCATTGATGAACCTGTTTATAAGGGCTGAATCTTCAAAGTAGGCAGACATAGTACCCTCAACTTCAGCACGACCTACTTCAAGCTGTGGAGCAGAGTCACTACCTACAACAAAGGTTGGTGCAAAGGAGTTATTAAGTGTAAAGTCCATACCTGTGATAATAGCAGAAGCAGAGGGAGTGGCACCTGTATTTCCTATAGAAAGTGAACCAGAGTAAGCATCAAAAGGAGCGTTGTTACTCGCTGCAGTTAACGTCTTCTGGGTTCCGCTTATGGACATATCCTTACCTACGATACCGAAGGTAGTTGTTACCATCTGATTAGGGGCGATAGAAACACCCATTGTAGATACAGTACAACCTGTAAATACCCTAGACTGATCAATATCAGCTGCATAGTCTTCAAGGGAAAAGAACCTAGGTGTAGTACCTACTTTTAGAGTGCTACCAGAGAAAGTATTAAGCATTGCAGATTCAAGAAAAGGGTCAAAGTCTGCTTCTCTTAAGTCTGCTACTATTTCCCCAGATACCTGTTTGTTACCATGACGATCATGGCGAGGCATACGGTCAGCTTGAATGTCAGTACCTGCCACACGATCCTTAGATAAGTTTAGACCATGAGTACTAAAGGGAAGGGATGTAAAGTTACCAGTGGGAGTCGTACCAAATGCGCTTTCCACAATGTACGATAGACTGGAACGAGAACCTTGTGCGAAGGCCATGTTGTATTCTCCTAATTGTTATAACAGTACCATCCGATATTAATCGGAACGTAGTACCAAGGCGTATCTAACAAACCTTGCTGTCTTTCAGCGTAGTCTATGGATACAGTGATTGTTTCATCCCCAGAGTAGGAGATTTTAGTGGTTGCTTCAAAAGACTCGATAATAGTATTAACAAGACTATCTGCAGCAGCGGGGCCATTACCTTCTGGGGCGTAGGCTGTTACACCAAAGATACCTTCATATCTCTGTTGTGGATTTAAACCTCTAACAGCGGGTCTGCGGGATGTCGGAATATAAAATGTACGAAGAAAACTTGTACCTGTAGTCGGACTAAAAGAAACATTCTCAAAAGCTATACCTGAAGGCAATCCAGAGGTATTAACTAATTTATTTTCAAGTGCTGCACGTATGTCGTTATGTATACTAGCCATACTTTCTCCTTATCTGTGCGAACACTTTATAAGCATTATCGAACACAAGTCCTTGTTCATTACCCTTTAGGGGAACTGTTAGAGAACCTTCTTCAACAGCACTAGCATGTGGAGAGTCATTTCTAAGAGTTATAGTTTTAATATCAGTATTCTCATCGTCAAGAATAGAAAATATATCTGATTCAAGATTTCTAAGACCGGCGTCCCTGTCTTCTGCACCACCTGTAGGTGAGCCTCCAGCGTAATTGTCAGAAGGCACTCGACGGCCTCTGCTTGAGGTGTTATTAGCCTTAAATGAAAAGGATCTAACGTAAGCACCACTCCATACAGGAACATTAATAGTACCTAATCCGACAGCATCTCTTGCCATGTTGTCAAGTCTTTCTTCAAGACCTCTTCGCATACCTTTTCTAGCAGCATCACCGACAATTTTATCAAGGCCCGATTTAAAAGTACTCTGAGCCATTATTCTCTCACATCACACAAGAAACAAATCTTGACCCCATTAGAAAATATAGTAACAACAGAAATGACATTAACTGTGTCACCGTTACCAACAATCTGATCTTCGTCATCGGGTTCTACTTCTAATCCTAAAGCTGGGACTACACATTTACGGGTGCCTCTACGGATCTCATCTACGTTAGCTATGATACTTTGATCGTAATTGTAGAAGTATCCAGTAAAGCTATAGTCGGTTGTAGCGGAACCTGTCACTGTTCCCGTAGTAGGATTGTAGGTTCCTGCTGTAGCTTTCTTCTTTAAAGTAAGGGTTTCCCCAAACTCATCAACCATCTTAAGTAGGTTATACCCTCTTGAGAATGCCATCACCTACCCCTTAACTATAATCGTAGTCATCACCACTGTAACTTGGTGGGTTCTTAAATCTGTCTCTACGGAAGGATGGTGCAATGCGGTCTGTATTCTGCCTTACATTATCCACAGTGGCGATACTAATACCACCGGCTTTAACACCTAACAGGGCACCAGTCTTCTTACCTTGATGTTCTAGTGTTTCAGCTAAATTTATATAGTGGTTTTGTAGATCGCTGTAGTTAGCGCTAAGAGCGCCTGATAAGTCCTGTGTAACTCTGCGAGAGTACTGAGCGGCAACAGTCCTAGCAGACCATGCCGCAGCTAAGTATACATTAGAGTTTGTTTGGGCTAATCCAAAAATAACTTCCTCGTTAGAGGTTTGTTGATCATTTTGATCAGTATCCCCTAAGAGAAGTCGTACAGCATTTAGTTGACCAGAAGCTGTAGAAATATCTAAGTCAGTTTCGTCGTAGCTCCAAGCCATTAGTTAAGTCTCCATGTGACCATAGTTTCTACGCCAGCTACGAATAAGCCCACGTTGTTTATCAGCTATCTTAGACTTCTTACACTTCTTCTTTTGGAAATCAGCGTCAGAGCTTGTCTTAGATTTTACTTTCTCGTTGATACCATCCACTAAGTTGTGTAGTCCACCTACATCAAGTACCTCTAGTCCGTCACCTACTTTGGTTTCAGCTTCAAGGGTTGAACTGTGTCTTAGTCTACCTTCTCTGTAGAGTATCTTTACTAATTCTTTATCTAAACCTATCTCTTTCCATTTAAGCTCATCACCAGCATTAAATGTGCGGCCTTGTGCTTTCATAGTCAGGGTGACAAAGAGTGGTCTGTCGTACTGCATCGGCTCATTAAGGAACATCGGGTAATCCTTTGATTAAGGGGAAGTGAGGGCCACTACAGCCCCCACCATAGTAAATACTTACTGTACGATGCCGTTTACGAAGGCACCCAAGTCAGCACCTACGATTTGCATATCGTAAGACATCTTAACTTGGATCATCTCAGCAATCTGTTGACGCTTAAGAGCATCGTCTGAGAATGACTCAACAGTGATACCTAAGTTGTTTACACCTTCAAGGTTATTCCAAGCAAAGGTCAAACCAGCGGCTGGTGACATAAGACCAGCATTGTTTGGTGTGTAGCACAACATAGCATGTTTACCACCGATAAACGCATTGCTCTCTGCAACACCTTCAACAGATGAGTTCTTGACAGCTTCCATGACGTAGAAGTTCTCTACCTCAAAGATCTCAGCCAGTTTAGCATCAGTTACCAAAGCTGTGTTGGTTACAGTTGCTCCACCGTTCAAGCGAGCCAAGATGTCTGCGTTGTTTACCAAAGCATCACGTACTTCTTTACCAACAACCATTGTGTTTGGCTTGAAGCCACCTGACTTAAGCTGCATTACACGGCGTAGGTCAGTTACGTTTTGGATTGGTTTAGCAGCAGCATCATCCCAATACAGGAAGTTAGTTCCTGATGTTGAAGACGCGCCGTCATAGTTGGTTCCCCAAATGTTGTTTGAGAAGAAGTTTGTAGCAAACTGCTCTTCACGATGGATCATCAGACGCATCGCCAGAGTTTCAGCACCAGCAGAACGGATCTCTAATGCAGCATCTTCGTTAGCCAAAGTCTGTTCATCAAAGTCCATACCAAGACCATAAACGTCAGCAAAATAGCTGCTGTTTGAAATAGTCATACCGATACGGTTTACTTCTGTACGTGGAGCTAGTTTAGCCACATCACCTGTGCGATTCATGTTCGCACGGTCATAGAGATAGTATTTGTCAGACTGTTTCTGAACACCTACTGTAGGAAATACTTTATCCGCAATAAAGTTTTCTTGTGATTGTGCATAAGCCAGTGTGAGGTTAGTCAACGGCTGGTCAATATGCACTGCGGATGGAGTTAGCAAGGGCATTTAATTATTCCTTTCTTGCAATTAAGCAGCAGCGTTACCACCTTGGATGAGTTCAATAGCCATTACCTGACCATCAACAGCAGCTTCCAAAGCGTAACCCATAATGATATTTGTTGAAGCTGCGGTAACTGCATCACCAGCGGCATCAGTTGCAACGGCGGCACCAGCGGCAATAGTTCCACCGGCTGTTACCATAACCTTGCCTGTCAATGCGACTGTAGCAGCGGCACCAGCGGCAGGACTATTCAACAGAATACCAACGCAATTCTCACCGGCAGCATCTGCCAGATCTACTTGACCATCACTCTCAAGAGTAACGAATTTAAACTGTGCTGCGGCGAGGCTTTCACCAGCAACAAATGTCCGTGTATCACGGGACTGCATTACAGCCATAGTTATTCTCCTTTATAGGACTTGTTAATAAGAGCCTTACCTTCATCGGTTTTAGCTACAGCAGCATAAGCTACGGCGTAGTGACTCTTCTTCATTTTGTTTTCGTCCATGTAGGACTTGACAAGTGCATCTAGCTTATCGTTTGCAGTGGCAAACTCGCCATCAGCGTCAGACTTACCAACCTCTTCCATTGACTCTGCGAAGACTGCATCTGCACCTTTAAGAGCTTCCATAATTGCCTCATCCTCTGAGAATGCTTTTGTCAGAGATTTAGCTACATCAAGGTTGAAGTTAGGCAGAGCTTCTTTTGCTTTATCAGCAAGGGCAGCATCTGCTTTTTCTATTTCAGCAGCTTCTAAAGCCTTCAAGATAGGCGCTGGAATATCTGCTTTGTTGATTTGCTCACCATCATACTCAACGTATTCAGGGTCTACTTTCTTTTCGATTGACTCGGCTTTGATTATAAAACCATTGTCGATTAGGGATTTACGAAGACGCTCGTTCTCTTCTTTAAGAGTAACTTCAAGAGCTTTAAGGGTTTCGATTTCAAGCTCTTCAATAGTTGCATCATCAGCTTTCTTCATGTCCATGTTGTACATCTTCATGGCTTCTTGTTCAGACATACCTTTATCCATGTATGGCTTCAGTTTAGCTTTTAGATCATCAGACATTTTTTCTACTTCATGTTCCATAGGTTCTCCATTGGAATTGTCACGCTTGTACAAGGAGACTGTTGCCTGTGCATTTGCTGGACGATCCACCAAAGACAATTCCTCCAACTCAAGCTGTTTTAAAAGGTTAGGCACTGTAGTCCTCCTTGATTGCACGACCCCCGATAGAGAAGGCCGCAAGTTCACCAGACTTGACCTTTGCCCAGACATTATCGTCGTGGACTTTGAAGGCTACAATCCAGCCCTCACGATCACTCTGTATGCCAAGGGAGTCACCTATCTCTTTAGTGATAGGCATAGAGTGGATAACTGACCCAATCTGCTCCCCTGTATGCATTTGTTTACCTACACGTATATGCTCCATGAATGTGTTCACGGCTTTTACTAACGTATCAGGTTCTATTACGTCACCTTGACGGTCAACCACTGGTTCACCTTTCTCAGTAACAACTGAGGCCCACCCATAAACTAGACGTTGTTCTTCGTCAGCTTTAAGGATCTTACCCTCAATACTCTTTGTAAGAGGTCTATTGTGAGTGTAACCCCTTTCCTTCAAATCTAGATGTTGCTCATAGGTAGCAGCTATTAAAGCATCACCTGTCTTAGGGTCATACATCTGATGAGGTTTAAAGTCGTTTTCTGCTTTGGTCATACTGCCTACAGTAGATCCACTCCACATACGACAGGACCAGTATCTAGCAGAGGTCTTATCTGTAGCTGTGTCACAAGAATGCCTAGAGCGGAAATTGGCTCTGGCTTTAGGGTCATCTCGACGGATCTCCATGTTAGGATCTCCGAATGTAACTTTCTTGGTCTTGTCACCATCTTTAACATAGACACCAAACTTCTTACTTGAACCTGCTGGAAGTCTAAAAGGTTTGTTCAAAGGTTTATCAGCTTTGTCTACATAGTAACCATCGTCCATCTTTTTAGTACTAGAGGGGTGACTAGAGGGAAGTAAATCTTTGTCGTGCTTAGGTGACTTAGACCCAGCTACAATCTTTAAGAAGCTGTTTACTCTAGCCATTGCCCATTGCTCAGGGCCGGTAACATTAGGACGTACTGAAGATGGGTTTGTTCTATAAGCACCTACACCCCTGTTGTACACTGTCTGCAGCATACTTGTTGTAACCTTGTGCTTAGACTTAGCGTTATGTGTTTTTACTTTTTCAGCTAACCCTTTAGGCATTACACAACGTCCTTCTTAATAACTACGTTTATAGGATCAGTATTGGGGAACGTCTCCCTCTTACCGTCTGCTTTTATAACTTCAAACTCCGCAAAGAATGTCCCAGAGGTGTCTGTATCGCCTGTCTGCCACTCATAGGTAACCATACCGTTTGCAGCGTCATCTATGGTAACAGGTTGGCTTATCTTTACTACTTGAACAGAGTTAGCCATCTTAAAAGTTACACTCTGTGCCCCTGTTAAGTTCTCATTAGAACCTGATGGACCCTTAAGTGTGGCTTGAAAAGTAGGAGAAGTGTCGTTTTGTTTTATAAAGAATTCTGGCATTCTAACCTACGCTGTTTATTGATAAGTTTACTGTGGTTGAGTTTTTACTTAAGCTTACAGTGACAGAGTTTAGTGCCCCTACCCTACCCTTAAACACAAAGCTCGTCTGACCTACCTCTGCTAATGCAGTAGTTATATCTGAGGGGGCAAGTGCGTGTCCTTGCAGGAACACTACGTTTGTTAGGTCTGGGGAGCCTGTAGTAATACTTGAAGGAGAAACACTTAGAGTAACCTGTGTAAGATCAGGTGACCCTACAACGGGTGTTTCTGCACTTACACTGTTTGCATCAAACTGATAATTAAGGATAACATTTGCGTTACCTACTACAGGAGAACCTGTTAATATTCCAGAGGGAACACCTAAGCTTTGAAACTCGCTTACATTACTTGATCCTACAACAGGTGTTCCTGCGCTTACATCAGATGCCCCTAAGACATGATCTTGGTCTACATCAGGGCTTTGTAAAACAGGACTCTGAGTTGATGTATCTACAGCTTCAACAGAGTGGTCTTGAGATATACTTGTTGCAGCTACTACAGGTAACTGAGCTTCTACACCGATTGGATATAAAACTTGACTCTGTGTTGAGCTAGGGGAGCCTACAACAGGTGTTCCTGAACTTACACCGTTTGCAACAATCTGTTGATTAAGGATAAGAGTTGCGTTACCTACTACAGGTACGCCAGTGTCAAATCCTAGTAAACCTAAACCAGTTTCAAGGTGTGTTAGTGTAGCATCATTAGTTTGTGTAAAGTTAAAGACAGGGTCAAATCTAGCAGCACTAAATTGAGTAGCATAATTAGTGTTAATGCTAGGTGCTCCACCTATCACACGATAGTTTTTACCTAAGAATGTTGATCCGGTGCTACCCCAAGCACTACCAGTGAATGCAGAATCGTATATGTAGTCGTCGCTTACCCTATTCAAAAATGCACCTGTTCCTGATCCTTTTAGGTAAACAGGATAAGCACTAGCATCAGTACCAGCAGAGTTAACAAAATCATGGTCCATCCAGTCATAGTCACTGGCATTGTTTAAGTGATCTTGTAAATCAGCAAAATCTATATAGCCAGAAAAAGCTGAGTGGGGAGGTGCTCCATAGTTATAGGGGTGGTTAGATTGATTAAACTGACTACCTTCTGAATAAGAAGCAACAGTGTTGCCGGTCTTGTAAAGGGTAATGTTTACATCGTACCATTGAGAGGTTCCGTTGTTATAGAGTCTTTGGTGATAAGTCTCAAAAGTTATTGTGGAGGAGTTCTCAGATATACTAGCAGTTCTTATAGTCCAAAATAGGAGGCGCAAACTGTAACCTGTAACTGAACCCTTATCTAGAATAGTGACAGGACCAGTAACGACAGTATTATCAAAGTAATCGCTTCTAGCGGAGTCGTAACCTTCAGTCCTTTGATTAGCTAAAATAGGAGTACCTGTTGTAACTCCAGTAGCTGATAATTGAAGTTCAAAGGTGTTACATACAGGACTATCTAAAGTTGGAGAACCTGTGATTACGTTTGATAATACTAAGGAATGATCTTGATCTAGGCTAGGGCTACCTGTGACAGGGGAACCAGACATTGTATCACTAAGGGGTAAAGAGTGTACCTGAGTTATACCTGTCGCATCAACACTTGAAGCACCAGTGGAAATATCCGTAGTGCTAACTACGTGAACTTGAGATAGTGCAGCACTATTTACTTCAGTACTACCAGTGGAAATAGAACCTGTTAACAGTGCAGAGTTCTGCGTAAGTACAGCGTTACCTACAAGGGGTATACCTGTGGAAATGTCAGAAGTAGATAAATCGTGTAGTTGTAATACACTTAGAACAGGTACAACAGGGTTCTGTGTATCTACCCCTGTAGCTGTAAGCGAGTGTACCTGTGTTAAATTTACATTACTTACAGAAGGTGCATTAGAACTTACTGTAGTAGGTGTTAGTAACTGAGCTTCATCTAGATCTGTAGAACCTACTGTAGGTGTACCAGTGGAAAGTTCTGAGGTACTTAGAGGATAGTTTTCTTCCAGAGAGCTGCTTGCTACTGTAGGTGTACCAGTGGAAATAGCTACGGTGGTTAAAGAATGTACTTGGGTAAAGGTTAAACTAGGTACTACAGGAGACTGTGCAGCTACTGAAGGGCTTAGTAAGGAGTGTGCTTGAGTAGGTACAGGAGAACCTACTGTAGGTGTACCAGAGGAAAGATCTGAGGGGGTTAAGCTTTGTGACTCATCTAAATCAGAAGACCCTACTGTAGGTGTACCAGTGGAAATACCTGAAGTAGTTAATAAGTGTGCTTGAGTAGGTACAGGAGAACCTACTGTAGGTGTACCAGAGGAAAGCTCTGTAGTGTTTAGAGAGTGTGCTTGAGTAGGTACAGGAGAACCTACTGTAGGTGTACCAGAGGAAAGTTCTGTAGTAGTTAGAGAATGTACCTGAGTAAGGGTTACGTTAACTACAGAAGGAGCTTGGGTAGAGACACTAACAGGTGTTAGCTCTACCTTAACTAATCCGTCATCGGCTAGTGGTGCTGATGCGAGAGGACTAAAGCCTAGCATTGGTTAGCCTTCTAATGGGGCTGATGGTGGCGTAAAGTTTCCGGTGTAGCGGGCCTTGCCTTTAGAAATACGGAAGTCTTGCATATACCCCCCAAAGTAATTTGAAGTTGTATCATCCTTGCCAATTTGAACAGGTTGACTTGAGCCATAATTTCTGGAGTCTGAATATGTTGTACTTGCGGCTGTACCGTTAAAGTACATTGTAGTTGTTCCAGAGTTTTTAACTACAGCAAAATGTTGCCAAGTGTTAAAGCTTAAAGTGTTGGTTGGATAATAAAAGATACCACCTGAGAATAGTTGTACTCTTCCCGTATTATACATACCAATGCCAAAATTACCTGTCTCAGTACCCGTACCAACTCGTGTGTCAAATATTGCGTTAAACCCACCAGTTTTTGTGCAATACAGCCAAGTCTCGATTGTCCAATCGTCTGTACCAAAACCATATGCTTCATCATCTGGAATAAATATGTAATCACTATTACCATCAAACTTGATAGTTTTAGTATTAGCCCAATCTCCTGATCTCACTTGATCGGTTGAGCCTGTAGTAGTTCCAAACAGCTTTAAGTTATCGCCTTGCGATTTATCTATAATAGAAGCGTCTGTACCTTTGAGATGTAGTGCTGCGCCTGATGAAGATAGTGGAGCAGTTGAAACAGATGGCGATGAATTTCCACTCAGCTTTACAATTAAATCAGACATATGACCATTAAATCCCAGATTTAAACTAGGATTAAAACCAGCTTGACCAATGGTAGGTCTGCTTGAAGCAGTTAAATAATTATTACTGTCAGAATATGTACTTCCTGTTTGCGTTCCGTTTACATATAATTTCGTACTTCCACTTACTCTTGTGAGTGTTAGATAAGACCAAGCATTAACAAGAAGAGCAGAGGAGCCAGTAATTTTATCCCCATTTACGTGCAGTTTAGGAACACCGTTTGTAAGAAGAAAATTAACGTAAGTGCCATTAGTGTTTGGTGGACGAAAATCTATTATTACATCGTCACCAGAAATTGCTTCTGGGTACACCCACATAGAAATTTCAAAATCCGAAGTTCCTAAAGTCGGTGCCGTTGGTAAGCTTAAATAGTCACCAGTACCATCAAAATAAATAGACCCACCGTGATCGGCTGCATCGTATTCGTTATAGTCGTATGGTGAGAATGGTTCTGTGGAAACATCGCCGTTTACTGTGATAGAGTGATTGTTGGAAGCGGTACTGCTATGTGTATCAGCAATGTGACCTGTTCCAGAGTATAAAAATTTAGTATTACTAGAAGCTTCTAATCTCTCTGTAGGCCCACCAGATGAAGGTGTAATAGCTTCCCCGTGTGTAACTCTAAGATCAGTTATATAGCCATCCACACGATTGGAACTATTGTAATCCTGAGCTATATTCCACGCCCCACTTGTATCAGCAACATAGTTGTCAGTATGGCCTGTTACGGTTCCACCTTCTTGTGTGCCATTTACAAATAACTTTAACTCATTACTAGAGTTTCTATGCACACAAACGTGATACCAAGTGCTTAAATCTGATAATTGTGATGTACTCGTAATTAAAGTTGTAGAACCATTTCTCACCCTAACTGTATTACTACCTCTTCTGCTAATTTGAAAACCATTAGTAGCTGTTCTAAAATCTACGAAATACATTTGGTCATCGGCGTTTATGGGTTTAAACCAAAACTCTACAGTAAATGCACCTGTTCCAAAGTTTCCGACATTAGAAGTTTGAGGAATTGTTAAATAACCAGTCCCATCAAAGTAAGTAGAATAACCACCGCTGCGATAAGGGCTAAACGTACCAGCGTGGGCATCGCCATTTACTGTAATGCTATGGCTATTAGAGGAGCTATCAGTAATGTTACTGTTGTCAGACGTACCTGTAGCAGTAGCTAAAAGTGTAGTATGATTACTATCCGTTACAACTGTAACAAACGACAGACTAAACGCATTAGCGCTGGTAGCCTGATTGATGCCATCGCTGGCAGTAAACGTCAGAGTAAAAGTAGCATCTTGGCTGGCGTGAGGTGTCACAGTGAATACGTTTGTATTGTTGCCAGTGCCTTGCGCTACGGTAGAACCGTTTAACGATCCGCTGGTAACGCTGTAGCCGTAGGTAAGCGGTACTTCCTCTGGATCAGCCGCTGTAATTGTAATCACTGTAGCAGTCTGATCAGTAGCCAAGGTAAATGGCGTAGTGCCGCTAGAAGCGTCTGCAACTGAGGTAATGTTAGGGTTTGTATTCACCAAACTAACAGAGTACCAACCAGAGCCATTATTGATGTAAAATCTATTGGTAGCTGTAACGTAAGCCATATCCCCAGCGCTGTTGCCAGATAACGGTAATAGATCAGCCGTGGCGTAAACTACAGCCCCCGCAGCCACCGTATCAAACGCTACCCCGCCAGAGCCAGTAGATTTGAGGAACTCTCCTGCACTAGCGTCATCTAGGACGTTTGCGAGGGTGCTGAGATTTGATGCGTTGCTCATATTTTATCCTCAATACACAACTGTAACGTGATTACCGCCAGAGCCGTGACCAGTTGTGTAATTTGTTGACCCATTGCCGTGTATTGTAAATGTATAAGAGGAAGAACCGCTAGAAGACTGCCCAAAAGCAAGGTACGGGCCACCAGTAGTTGACATATTCGTAGATGTGTATTTCCCGTTTTGGTGAGATCCATTGGGTGATCCAGAGTCGGAACCCCAAGTTCCGTTTTTACCAACCCACAAGTAACTGTTATGCCACAGAAACATAATCCTATCCCCGTTTGAAAGACTACTTAACCCTTGAGAAGATCCAGCCGGAGTCGAACCATCAGATTTAATACCAACTACAGCACTCGTTCCCGTGTAACCTACATTTGTACCAAGATGAGAAGGGTACATATAAACAACTGGGTCATCACCGCTGCTTATGTTGTTTAACTCTACCTCAAAGTACAAACTTGTGAATCCGTTATTGTAAGCAAAAACATCTAAAACATTAGATATGCCTCCCCCCGCACTACTGCCAGAGGTTGAACCAGTGTGGCTATAAGTTCCGCTGTTTGTGCTATCTGCGCTAAAAAACCCTGTGCTTTGAGCAAAAGTAACCGATCTCAAAAGGCTAACGTCTACAGTTCTGGTAGTAACTCTAGCTCCGTCAGAAGCAGATAAACGAGCCTTAAAAGAGCCAAAATTGCTAGTAGACGGAGTAAAAGTATAAACACCAGTAGTTTGATTAACAGTTGTGTCGCTTGATAGCTGAGAAGGACGGGTATTATTTGTCGTGTTATAACTAATGCCGTAAGTTATATCAAAGCCTTCTGGGTCATACGCAGACATTGTTACCGCTGTTGTTGAACCATCTGTGTTTAAAGAATGTGTTGCGGGAGGTTCTGTAGTGACAAAGGGCGTTTCGTCTGACCCCTTCGCAATCCGCTCCCACACGTTAGTTGTGCGAATATAAAGCTGGTCAGCGGCTAGATCATAAGCAAGATCACCTTCAGAGGGAGAAGACACAGCGTCTATTGCCGCCTTATCTGCATAAGTTGCAACACCGCCACCAGCGGCATCAGCAAAAGTTGCAACTCCGCTGCCCTGAGAAGTCAGAACTTGCCCAGAGGTGGCATTGGTTATGGCTGTAGCTATGTTGCCAAGATTGCGGTTATTGCTCATTAGTTATATCCCGTATCCCACTTAGTGAAAAATGCTTTGTCTCCACCTGAAGACCTGAATACTTTTGCAAAAAGCCTTGACCCATCGTCCTCTTTGAAAAACGCACCTCGCATACCACCATAAGTCGAAGAACTTAATGTTAGTGAATGTACCCCGTTAGATGTTTCACTAAGTGTCGAGTAATCCCCTGCCGTTCCAAATGTGTAATCTATTAATTGAGAAACAAAGTTGCGCCAAAAAACAACAAAAAGCCTAAGCCCATCACCTTCAATAATCGAAACTGCGTCAAAATTTGAGTTACTTAAAGCGCTTGAAGATAAAGATGAAAAATCAACAGTAACTGGCGTGACCGAAGAAAAAGTATCAGATGACCAATCAAAAGAACTGCTCAATGAATACACTTTCATTGAACGATCTTCCCCTATTAGTAGCTTTGTTCCGTCTGAACTCATTGCCATAGAGTGAATGTTAGATACGCCATTTAAAGATTGAGTTGACGCAGTTCCAGCGGTGGACAAGTCGTAATCTGTGGTTAAAGAAACCATCGCCACAGTTGTTGCGGCGGTCTGATAAATAAATTTAGAACCCTCATCAACGAACCTCGATGGCCCCCCTGATGTATTATTGTTACCGCTGTACATACCACTAAAAACAGATGTACGAGAAGAGAGCGTTGTGCTGTACGCAGGTGAAACATTATATCGGTACACATTTGCGCCACGACTACTAAAAAACCTTGTTCCGTCTGCGTTAAATCCGATAGCTGGATCATAGTCACCTTCTTCAAAAGGCATAGACGATTGGTATGTTTCGCTATCTTGACTAAACGTAGAGTTAAAGTTTGTAAGGCTAGACCAGATCGAAAATGTCAAAGAAAAAGTTGTTGAGGCAATAACTCTATAGATACCGTCATCTGCTACAAATTTAGCAGTAAAAGAACCGCCGTTTGAGGTGTTTGAAGTTGCGGCAAATCTGAAAGTGCCTGTGCTTGGCTGCGTTATTGTCGCTTGCGCCTGATTTGCTGGGTTTACTACTACAGAGTAAGTAATCGGAAACCCATCGGGGTCAGAAGCTGCAACAGTTACATCTGTATTAGCCCCACCGCTAAGTGCATAGCTTGAATTTGGGCTTGTTGTGAATGCGGGGCCTTCTTGACTATCGGAATAAACACGATCCCACTCAGATCCATCCCAGACATACATTGCCTTTTTTGCTCCAGACGCACTAACGTCTTTTACCCACCCCATATCGCCGTCTGTATTACCACTGCTTGGAAGATCAGAATAATTGTTATAAACTGTTACGCCACCGCCTGACTCTGCCAATGAACCGTGTTCGACCACCTCAACAACATCGTTAGCTACAAAAGCTGAGAAGCCTGTGATCGAAGTGCCGTTAGTCGCTGTGAAATCTACGCCACCGCCTCTAAGCTTCACACCGTTTTTGTAGACCGCTACTTTGTCGGCTGTGTAGTCTACTGTAACCGCAGTTGCCCCTGTCGTGACCGTAGGAAACGTACTGGCATACGGACTAGCAAACGGTGCGCCATATTCAACAACTTCTACAATATCGCCTACAGCCGCTGCGCTAATAGTAATCTGCGTATCAGTGGCTGTTACCTCGCTGTCTGGTAGCTTAACACCGTTGAGAAACACTGAGATATTTTCAGCTTTCCAAGTGCCGGTAAAAACAGTTTGGTTAGCTGTAGCTACAGTTTTAGTCGTGGTAATTGGCTCTAATGAACCGCCGGTAACACTGCTGCCACTAGCCGTAACTACGCCAGAGCCATCTATGCTAAGACCAGTGCCGATCTTAATCCCGCCAAGCGCAGAGCTAGAGGCGGTAGGCAGAACATAGTTATTGGCACTGGTAGCAACTCCATCCAGCTTTGTCTTATCGGACGATGACATAAGGCCAGCGGCTGATGTTGTGGCGTTAGAGTAGCTAGTAATATCGCTGTGGTTGCCTAACCTGATCCAACTACCACCATGAGCAAAATACATAGCTCCATCGCCATGAACATGAGCTATACGTCCATGATTGCTTGAGGCTGATGGTAAGTCGCTGGTGGAACTATAGACCTCAACGTATTGCAGATCCTCAGCCGCTGGGCTGATAAAGACCTTGGCACTACCAGACAGATTAAGCAAGCTGCCCGTACTGGAGCTAGTTAAGGACCGTGTGAGAGTAGTACCTGAGTGTGTATAGGTTCCTGTGCCAATCTCCCAAGCTGTACCATCTTCAATAACATATCGAATGGTTTCACTGTTAAGAGAAGAAGGCACTGTTTGAAACCCAGACTCTGCGGAGCCTAGGGTGACTGTACCTGTGCCAGTGGTAGACGTAGCTACCTTTACACGATCTGCGAACTTAGCCATTTAAGAGCCTATTATGATGGGTCTGGGATACCGATATCAAACGTAGCTAATGAGAAAGAGTTACCACTTGTCACAGCCTGAGAAGCCGATAGAGCGCCAGTTACCAAGAGACGAGTACCGTCTACAATAGCGTAGTGACTTGCAGTGCCTGTATCTGTAACAGAACCTGTAGTAACAGCAGGTACAGCCACCTTACGGCCACCACCGCTTGCTGTTCTGTCTACTGCAGCAGGGATAGAAACAGCTACGTTACCTAAATCGTAAGTAGCGGTAGCTTCTGTGCGTGTTGTAGCTTCTTGTGAAGTAATGTAAATTGTTGTTGTAGCAGTGTTGAGCACGTTCAACCCACTATCAAAGATGTCGTTAGCTAGAAAAGCCATTAGTCAGTTTCCTTTTGTGTTTGAGTTGACCCTACATCTGGGTCGTATCTAAGTTCAGCAATGTCCATAAGGTCTTGAATAACCTCTGGGTGATCACTGACGTTAATATCTGCACCATTTAGGTTTCGTAGGAAACCTGCAATTTCTCTTAAGTCGTGTGGTGCAACATCCCCAGCCACAACCTGTGGCATAAGGTCATAGTTCAGACCGTTCAACTCCCAGAGGCGCTCGACAAGCTGCTTGTTAAGGACATCAACAATAGCTTGGATATAACTCTCTAATGCACGGAGGAACAAGTCTGTCTTACTCTTGGATAGGGCATAAGAGCCAGTATTACCGCCACCAAGCATAAGAAACTCTGAAAGGACGCTACGGGCTATATCGTGTTGATAGCGTCTTACTACGGGGTCTATATCAATATTACGAGTACCGTTAGAAGACATAAGCTCTACATCTACCAGTTTATGGTTGGTAGGCGCTCCGTCTTTATCGGGATAGGTGTCGGAAGGCAGTATAATGTACCCTTGCTCATTGAACTTGACGTCTCTGAGAATGCCTTGCAGGTTATTGACAAATCCAGATTGGGCCGCTGTGGCATCTCCTGACAAGTACTCAGCAGGGATACGAGCAACAGGGATACCAGCAAGTTCCCTCTCAACTGCTATGGCCTCAATAGACTGTAGGTTATTGACATATTCATAAGAAGTATAAGCATTGCGAAGTATAGAGCGGCCAGCAGGGTCACCATTAAGCGATGTCGTGCGGTAGTACAGACTTTTACGAGTAGGTATATAATTAGTGTTGTTATAGCGCGAACCATCCTGATATATACCTAAAACATCACCAGTTTGGTTATCTACATCAAACCTAGAGATTGTCCAAGGCGCACGAATAGCAATCTTGCGTACACCCATACGGCCATCAGAATACTTAGAGCGGCCTTTGTCGCTTCTTGTAGTAGGGCCAGTACGTCTTTTATAAACGACTTCAAACCAAGCAAAACCGTAAGACAAGCTCGAAAGAGCTTCAGCAACATGGTCATCAAGAGTATGGTCCATGTCATCAAGGACACTTTCAACAAACTCAGCTTCTCTTTTAGCTTGTGGGGTATCATTGGCTGGCATTACCTTTAAGTCTACGTCACGAAGGACTTGTTCTGTGGCATACATAACAGCACCTATAGTGCTATCGTTGTCTCTCATCTCACGGTACTTGCGTATAGCTTTCTTGCCACGAAGTTCCGGTAAAAACTCATCAGCCCTTATCTGACCATTAGAGGTGTTGTCACCTGCTACACCTAATATCTTCTTGGCCTCTGTTTCTGAGAGCTTCTTAGCCATTACCGTAATCCTTTGGCGCTACTATACGCTAGTTTCAGCGTAGGTTTTGCGTAGCCATTCAATGAGAGGTCCGTTATAGCCCAAACTAAAGCATCAAGACGGTCTGGTGAGCCTGTGGACCCTAAAGGTTCCCACTGTACCATCTGATCTTCTAATTCATTAAGGCCCTTTACGTGTTTTACTTTTCCTTGTTCGTAAAGAGCAGAAACTGGTTCAGCCCGTGCCATCTTCCCTCTGGATGCATGTACGAGCTTAATGGGTAATGTCGGATCTTCTGTCTGTAAGGTGTGGCGAACCATGTCACCACCTTGGTTTCTTTCCGCTACAATCCTATCTGCTGAATGAGTGTGATAGAGTTCAGAGGCTTTTGCTGCCCATTGTTGCGGTGTGTATCTTGCAGTGTGATCTTCTAAAGCGTAAGCTATGCCGTTGACATCAATACCGGCCACTACAATACCGGTCATGTCGCTTTCTGCATTGGATGTGATAGCTGGATCGATAGAAACAACCACCCTATTAAGAGATGGTAGATCATCCTTGTCTATTTCACACTTCGCAAGTTGCTGTCTATTCCATAATGCACCAGATGCTTCATCAAGTATTTCTGCATATAGTTCTTGTCTACCTAACCTTGTTCCCTCATAAGTCTTCTTTACTGCTTCTAAGAAGGTATCTGCTAGATTAGCTGCATTATCATAGGTACTCCCTTTGCTAATGATCGTCTTATCGTCTGATAGTATATTTCTAATTAACTTAGTTGTCTTAGGTGTGGTGGTGACAAAGACTTGAGGTCTTTTTCCTAATCTTAATCCAAACTGTAACATGTCCCATGTTGCTTGTGCGTTGTTCCAAGCACATAACTCATCAGTCCATGCGGAATAGGCTTGCGGCCCCCTTAGTCGTTCTGGATCTTCCGCTGAGAAAAAAACTGCTTTAGAGCCGTTATCCCATGTGAGAGTGTTGTTGGTAGGTGACCAAACAGGAAATCCAATGTCTTTTCCCCGATAGGTCTTATCACCCTTCCAGCAGACATTAAGTAGCCCACTATCCCCTTCAACCATGACACGACGAACATCACCTTTAGTAGGTGCAACACAGTGGACAATCTTATCACCCTTCTTGATCCTGTGTCTGACCCATTCGGCCCCTGCTCTAGTCTTACCCCAGCCACGACCAGCAAGTGCAACCCAAACATTCCATTTACCTTCCGGTTCTAATTGTTCCGGTCTAGCCCAGAAGTTCCAGTCATGCTGTAGCTCTTCCGTTTTCTTTGGACCTAATTGTTGTAATACTGATGCAACTTCAGAGTCGGGTAACTCTCTAAGAGTCTGCGCTGTTATCACTACTCTTTCCTAACAAGTTCATCAGAGAGTCAATGGCACTTTCATCAGTGTCAGCATCCTCTGTACCCTCTACCTCTACCTGTGTCTGTGTAGGTGACCAACCGCCCTTACTCCGTAGGAATAGTTCAGCAGCTTTAAAGTCACCGTCTAACGCTTGCTGAATGACAACAGAACCTACAGCCCCTACTATAGAGGCCTTCTCTTCTGCTATGTCTTCTCCATACAGCTTGTAGAATGTAGCTGTGCTAGAGGGAGCATTCTGATACTTCTGTATGGATGACAGAATGTCCTTGACAGCTACACCACTGCGAATGCCTTCTCGCACTTTCTTAGCTATGACAGCACTATATGGTAATGACGGTAAGGGCATCTTATATTAAGCGAGGACAAATCAACGTCCCTCGTCTTCCTCTTATACATTATGTTGTGTGAAGGTTCGGACGGTTTTGTCCTCTGATTCGTATTGTGACACAAAGAAGACAATTTGTCAAGTAAAAATTTAATAAAATGACAAATAAGTTGTCTTTTCTCTATACTATAGTATAGTTCTATTGTTTTGGCAGGGTTATTTTTTTTACCCTGCCTGTTCTATAGTATATACTATAGTATAAGGACAGAAGTGATTCGTGTCAATAGTTAATTTAGTAGGTGCGACAATTTGTACACTGTGTGTACTATAGTTGTTCCGCATGTACAACTCTAACGTGTACTATACCTAACGGCAACTAAATTTTTTATGTTGTCAATATGGGTGGTTAAGGGCCGATGGCAAAATGTCGGGCTATGATTCGAGGGGCCCCATGCACGAATGCATTGTAAACGCAAGGAAAAACGACCGGTCGGCGGGGCCTGTGGCAAGCCCTACGGTTCCCCTTTGTGATCACACTTGATCGATCAAACGAAAACTTGTGATCACAGAACCAAAGATAAGACCCTGACAAAACAAACAAAAACCAATTTGTCAGACAGGCCCAAAAGAGGCCCATACAATAGCCAAAAGCAAAAGAGGCTATCGACCCCTTTCGCCTTTGGTTTAGGTGCACTCAGCGGCCCGTTTTAGTGGGTCGAAAAGGCGATTGCTTTGGTGGTTTCATGCCAGCACAAGGCACAAGAGGCACAAGACTCCGTTTTGCCCTCTTGCTCAGGGCAAGCGATTGCGTCCCCTTGATCAATCAAGCGATCCGTCAAGGGGTCATCAAGTGACAGGGCAGAGTCAGTAATCCAAGGCTGGCCGGACCATCGCACCCTGAACCGATCAGGGAAACGAGTCTTGATTGCGTCAATGGCCCGACCCATCACTGAGTCTTTACGTAGGGCCGTGA
>Ga0315321_10000150_pt1 | contig 45623 bp, 39 predicted proteins | sample M180m21515metaG_FD_203464 | JGI IMG/M metagenome (GOLD analysis project Ga0315321, IMG submission 203464) | Ammonia-oxidizing marine archaeal communities from Monterey Bay, California, United States - M1 80m 21515 | ecosystem: Environmental > Aquatic > Marine > Intertidal zone | place: USA... | reverse complement strand
ACTGATTCCCGAACATGAAATTAAAAGCAATCCTTCTTCCCGTATTAGCGGGAGGTTCACTTATTCTTCCCTCCCTAGGAGACCCAGCAACTCATTTGATCCAGAATGAGACAACAGAGGCATCGGCTGGCCTAGCAATGTCAGAGGCTGTCGTCAAAAAAATGGGGTTTGCCGCTCACCTTCCCAAGAACACCGAGGGTTATTTTTCAATTTTGGGTGGATATGATATGTATCAGCGGCTTTTAAAGACTGAAATAGGGAAGGTCATGGCCGAAATGATGGCTGACCAAGGCGAGAATCTCGACGAACTTGAAGAGGATCAAGAGTTTCAGATGTTCAAGGCTGTGGTTGGTGAGGAGATTTTCGCTGCATTTGGTGATACCACTGGTGATCAGGCTCTAAATCTTCAAGCGATCAACAGCTCGGCTTCCTTCCATCAAATGAAAATGATGGTGAAAATGGCTGCTTTGGCCATGGATGAGGACTCCGATCCAGAGGGAATGCAGGGAATCGCGATGTCGATGTTTGGCTCAATTTTGGGAGATCCGGAAGCGGGTGTTCAGATTTTTGAGAAATCACAGATGCCTCCTGTAACGATTGGTTTCAAGGTGAGCGACGAAGAGATGCGCACTCAGATTTCCGAGATGATGATCGGGGGAGTTCTTTCCCTCTTCGACTTGGACGAAAATGCTCCCTTTGACGAGATCGAGATGGAAAAGGATGGTGTTGCCCTGAATGGCATGACCATCAATGGAAAGAAATTGGCCGATTTAGCTGATGAAAACTCCAGGCAGGAGATGACCGAACTTTTTGGATCGCGGGCTATGGTTGATCGGTTTTTGGCTGCAGTAGCCAAAAAGAACCTCAACATCGCAATCGGCGTAAAAGAGAACTACATCATTGTTTATCTCGGCGATTCACTTGATGGACTCAAATTCCCGGCAAAGCCCGAAGATTCGCTTTTGGCAAACGAGGGCATGTCTTTCCTAAAGGACTATCTCGATAAAGATATTCGGATGCTGGTGTTCGGTGAGGAGGAAGCGATGAAAACCATCGGAGGAGCAAACGAAGTGATGTCATCGATGGCTAAAGGGTTGAAGGCTGGACTCGCCGAGGCTGATTCCTTTGGCGACACCCGCGACATTCAAGCCCTTCTTGGGCACGTTGCTAGAGTTGAGGGCAAGATGTTCGATATGTTCGAATACGGCCGCACTGGCACGGTGGCCTTCATCGAAGACGGTTTTAAAATCGAAAGCCACGGAGGAAGCAATCTCGCTTCTATCGATACTAAAACTGCGCACAACTTTGCAGGGCTGGGTGACATGGATGGTGTCGTCTTTTTTAGCAATAGCCGATCGAATCCCGAGTTCACCTCCAAGTTGCATGATATGTTGGATTCACTTGGTCAGGCTACTTACCTGATGGCATCACGGGTCGCTGATATCGACCTTGATAGCACAAGTATTAGTCCGGAATTCCGCGAAGCCTTCACAATGTTTGATGAGTTGGCAGCAGGGGACCTCAAAAATATTTGGGAAGCTCTGACGACTGATTGGGCCCAAGGGACTGGTGATGAAAGCGCGCTGATTATTGACACCAGAGGAACTCTTCCTCGGGTTCCAGAGGTCCCGGGAGTGATCATTGAAAAGGGAATCATCCCCCGTATTGCCTACGTAACTCCTGTGACAGATCGCGAAAAAATCTCGACGGCCTGGAAAAAACTCGAGGGCTCAATCAGCAATATTCTCAAGAACCTCAAAGAGGTTCAGGGAACTGAGATTCCAATGCAGGAATTTGATGATAATACCAAGGAAGGTGTCACTTACTTTAGCACTGCAATCCAGTTTTCGACCAAGGACGCTCGTCCAGTGGTGGGGCTTTCTGATAAGCACTTTTACTTTTCAACGTCCCAGAAATTTATCGCTGAGATCGACAAAAATCTCATTGCCGGTGGCGAGGTTCCTGTTCGCAATGGAAGTTACACACGCATGAATTTCTCAGCGGCTCGTGAGATGGCCGAGTATTGGGTCAAGCTTCTCAAAGAGAACTCCGAGGAGATATTTGAGAACGAATACATGCGCGATGATTTTAATGAAAATCTCCCATTGGTAGAAAAACTCCTCGCAGCCTTTACTCAGTTCGACGACATGACGGCTCACACCCGCATGGAAAACGGGGAATCCCGAAGCTCGATTCATTTTAATATGAAGTAAATCAAGGTTGAGAGCCTAATCTTAGACGCTCTGCAGGTTGTCACTGGCGGGGCGTTTTTTATCGGCTGGCAGGTTAGCGCTATGAAATCTCCTCGCCAGTGCGCTCGACCTCCAGTAACCTAGCCAAAGGACGATGAGTGACATTTATGTGACCGAGACTGATGCCGCGCAATTGGCGGCAAACAGCCATGCTGTCAAAATGGCTGTGGATCGCCAGCGTCGTCGCGAAAGCGTTCAGTCGGCAGTGACCGCGCTCCTCGGATTCGGCGTTTTAGTCGCCATTCTTGCTCTCATCGCGCTGATTCCAACTACCAAGAAGATTCCCCAGATTGTAACTTATCAGGCGGCCACTCCGGAGGAGGAGCCTCCGGTCAGGATGAAGGAGTTGACTAATAATGCCCAACCCAAGCCACCAGGAGCGAGTTCTTCGATGGCTAAGGTTATCGCGTCCCAGTCTCAATCGCCAGTGGCTGTTCCTATTCCGGTAACCGCTAACCCAGATAGTATGTTTGGGATGGAGGAGGACTTCGGTCCCGGATTTGGAACTGGAGAAGGTGATGGCGATGGTGGTGGCGGTGCCACCTTTTTTGGTAGCCGGAGAAAGGGAAGGAATGTGGTTTTCATCGTCGATTTCTCAGGCTCCATGGCGTCGGATGCTGAAGGTGGTGGCGGAACACGAATTCAGGCCCTAAAAAAAGAGCTCGTTCGATCGATCAATTCTCTCCCGGCAAGCATGAATGTGTCTGTGATTTTTTTCTCAACCACCGGCTGGACCATCGACACTGAAGGCCCTAATCATTATACAAAAGGGTTTCGGGGAAATGGGACAGTGCCAGAGGTGAACTGGTATCCTGCCTCCGAGCGCCTTAAGGGCGTTGTGATCGAGGCGATCCAAAAAATGCCGGCAAAAGGCGGAACCAACTGGTATCCCCCTCTTAAAATGGCGTTCTCAATGAGCCCCCAACCAAATATTGTTTACCTTCTTTCTGACGGAGAACCGACTGACGCGGATTATGTTCTCGAAAAGATGGAGGAACTTAATCCCGAGGGGGTTCCAATCGATACAATTGCCTTTGAACTTCCCGGAACTCCTGCAGGCCAACTCCTCATGATCGCCGAAGAAACCGGCGGGAAATTCTCGATGATCTATAAAGGCAAGCGGCTCGTCGGCGGTTCTGCTGAAGATATGACGAGTTCCGATCACGACTAATGAAAGTTGTCATCTTCGATGTTGAGGGAACTCTCACGCAAACGAATGCGGTAGATTCTGAGTGTTTTATTCGGACTGTTCGCGAGGTTTTGGGAGTGGAACACTTTGAGGCAGACTGGTCTCAATACCAATTTGTTACCGATAGCGGAGTAGCTCAGGAGATTTCTCAACGCTACTGCGACCGGCCGATGAGCGGAGCGCTCACTAAGGCTTTTCACGAACACCTTGTGAATGGTCTCCGGGGACAACCAAAATCGGTGTTTCAAGCCATCCCGGGAGCGATTGATTTTTTTAATTCTTTAGTAGAGTCGCCGGATTATGCCGTCGCTCTTGCCACCGGGGCCCACGAAGCTTCCGCACGTTATAAATTGGAGACGGCAGGTTTTGAAATCGACGGTCTTCCGTTTGCGAGTTCCTCGGATGCTGTCGTTCGGGAGCATATTATGCTTCAGGCTCTTGACCGGGCTGCTCGTATTCATCAGGCACGTTTCTCGGAGGTGGTCTACTTTGGGGATGCACCATGGGATATTGAGGCGAGTCGTAATCTCGGTTGGAAATTAATCGGGATTGGGCCGAGGCTTGAAACCGATTTACGATTTGATGATTACACAGATCCGTCGGCGATTCGATCTTGTCTCTAAATTTGAGCGTGGGAAAATTTCAAATTGATAGATTCCCTGAAAAAAGCTTGTCTTTAAATTAGACCATGAAAAAATCGAAATTTGATATCTCTCATGAATAAAATGTCAGAGCCCTCCGTTTTAATCAGCATGTGCGTTTCGCGTATTGTCCTCTTTGCTGGCTCGGTTTTTTTTCTTGCGAGTTGTTCTGGCTCTCGGACCGTTAGTGCTGATTTGAAGGTTCCTTCAGGGCAGATGGTCCGCAAGACCGTTCTGGAGAGTGATGTCTTGATTGCCAAGGGGAGTACGCTGGAGGTTTTTTATAGCTCGAGGAACCGCTATTTTGTTGAAGCTGGAGGAGCGCTTGTTGGTTTTAAGAGAGGCGTAAATCAGACAAAGATCTATGCCGAAAAAGGTGCCTTAATTCCAAACATTGAGAGCCAAACTGGATTCACGATTTATACCGTGAAAGATGCTTCAAAGTCTTATAGTGATCGTTACAAAGAGTTGGTTCCAGTCAATGTTAACCCCTCAAATTCCAGCTCTATGAGGTTGGCCCCGGTGATTGGAGTCGGCGTAGGGGTCGAACAAGAATTTTGGGATAATGATCGGAACGATTGGGGGCGCGGTGATAGATCGTCACGACCAACTTCAGTTAGATCATCCTCATATGAGAAGAAAGACTGAAAAAACTGTTAATAAATTATGAAAAAAACATTGATGATAATTGCGGGAATCGTTGGGCTCACTGCCGCTTCCGAAGCCCAGTTCGCTGGAATAAATGGTGGAATCATGCTTGGTGGAGGATTTATGGAGGATCCCGATAAAGGCTATGGATTCCTGCAATTAAGAGGAACCGTCTATGAAGATGATGCAGTTTCCCATACTCTATTCCTCGAGGTTTTAGGTCATTCAGATGATGCGGAACTTGAATTTCTAGGGCTGACTGGGGTTCCTTTTGTTGAGAATGGAGAGATTAATTTCACTAACTTTACACTGAATTACGAACTAGAAGCTAAGTTGAGTAGTGCGATTTCTTTTTACGCCGGTGCAGGAGGTGGTATTGAACGTGTCAGCTTGGATGATGCATTTGATTTCTCGGTTGATTCCGATAGCAATTTCGTAGGGCAGGCGTTTGCGGGATTTCGTGCCAAGCTTGGAAAGAGTTTCTTTGCGCAGGTTGGTATCAGGCACCTTTGGAGAGATGACTTTTCACTTCTGGCTGACCAGTTCCTAGTTGAAGATACCACCGCTTATGAGCTTTCGATTGGTTTCCGCTTTTAGGTGATCGATTTAATTTCTCAAAGGAAAGCCGGGCAGTTTGAACACTTCCCGGCTTTCTGTTTTTGAATCTTTTTTTGCCTAACTTATGCTCGGAGGAGTTGCACGGTGACTTTCTCTTCGACAGGAATCTCGAGTGTTTCGGCGAGGCTTTCGAGATCCTGGATGAGAGCCTCCTTACCATTCTCGAAAATCTCATCGTCCATCGCGCGGATTAGATCTGCGGCAGTATTAATGTCATCGTAAACTTCGTCGGCGTCGTGGAAATCCTCGGTCACAATGATTTTCATAACGGCTTTATCTTCCTTGGTGTATCCTGCAGCGTCAGCTTCTTCTTCGGAGAGATCGCTGTCTGGGCAGAAAAGGTAGGGGAGAATGTCGACTCCGTCCTCTTTCAGAAGGCTGGCTAATTCTTCGTAAACCGCCGCTAATTCCTCGAAATAACCGTCAAGATCTTCGATTTCGGGCTCGCAAACGATGCTAATTCCGCTGGACATGCTGAAACGCTAAAATTGGATTTCTCGTGGAAAAAGAAAATTTTTTAGGAATGCTCAAATCAGTTCAACTGACTGGTTTGATTCGACGGTCAATCTTAATGATTTGAACAGTCTAAATTTGGTGTGGTGACGTTATGAGACGCGATCCTTATGTTTTGTGGCCCGAGCCCTGAACAGGTGCAAGTGACTGCGGGCATTTTCTATTAGATTCCCAGCCAATGCCGAAAAAATGAACTTAGTTCGAATAAACTGGCTCGTTTTACGGAAAAAGTTCTAGAGCGATTGGTGTGGAGAGAGGCGGCTTAAATTTCAAATGTGCGGAATATTCCGCTTCAAGAAAGCGGGGAAGGTCCGAAAGTGCCTCCTCAGTGAGGTGAGCTTCAAAATTCAACAGGAAATTAGAGGTCTCACCGGTCTGGAGGGTTGATCCGGTTAGGATGACTTTTCCGTCGAGGATGCCCTCGCCTTCCACCTCAATTTGAAGTTTGGTAACGTCGAGTGGTTTGGATGATTTATTTTGAATCCGTAGTGGAAGGCTGATCAGAGCTTTGGTTTCTCGAATCTTGAATTCGGTCCTTTTCCAGAGAGGTTGATATTGGCACCTCATGATTTGGTAATGAGTGTAAATGCCGTTTCCCCACCAGCTAAAGAATACTCCGAGCCAAATAGTGAGAATAAAAACCGCAGTCCGGTAGGAAAGAGTCCACAATCTCGGAGGATGCTGGTTGGAAAGGACGGTTTCTTTTTTCACGAGAGCGGAACCAAGATGACACCCAAGAAGAGTTGCACAGGCCATCCCGAGAACTTCGGTAAAGACGAGAATGGCGATTGCAATTGTTGGATCAAGTGAAGCTGGAAGGTGGCGCTCGAGAATAATGACGGGGCCGATGCAGATAAGGCCAATAAGAGTAGCGCGCAAGGGAGCGTGTCGCAGAAGGATCCAGATAACGCCATGGATCTTGTGATTACGGCGCTGGAAGAATGGTGAGCAGTGGTCTAAGGTCATCGCAGCAACAAGGTAGGCGATCGAGAGAGTAGCTCCAAGAGACGCTAAAAAAGTATAATCTTGGACGGCGAGAAAGAGGCTCATTCCTTGCAGAAGAAGATAGAGAAAGGCTAGCTTGACTTCCTCCAAGCCCTGACGCCAGAGGGGAGGTTGCCGTTGTTTTTCGAGTTCGGGAAAACACTCTCCTTCATAAGTCGTGGAGAGCTTTTCTTTCAGGGGAAAGAGAATTATGCCAACGGTAATGATTCCCAGCCCGAAGCCGGTGGTGACAAGGAATGCCCTTAGTTCTTTAAAGAAAAATCTGTGAATGAGGTCATCGACCGCCGAGTGCCAAACTTCCGGAACAAGCTTTACCAATAACCATGCTTCTAACTTTGGTCCAAGATGGATTCCAAGATTCAAAAGACCGCCAAGAATTAACAGGGCGGCGAGTACGTAGATCACGAACCAATACTTGGTCAATTTAGGTTCCATCTCGTTAATCTGCTTATATCTGGATGTTTGCGTATTCTTCTGTGCTTTTCTCGCAAGCGGCTTCATGGATCCCACGAAATAAATATGTAGGTGAACCGGGTGCCTTGATAGACCCGGCCATCGGCAATGTCAGATTCGTCGAGGTGGCTTTGGAAGTCCTCAAGCGTCTCCCAATCATTCTTCCAAAATTTCGTATTCTCCATCTTGATTTCGTGGATGAGATGCGGGTAGAGCGCGACTTTGAGCGGAATGATAAAGGGAAACATCGGATCTCTACCTTCCAGTGAAACTTGCCCATCGAGAAAAGCTAAAGGACTCATCCCAAGGAGTGCCGGAAAATCAGGGTGGTTGACTACCGGATCGGAATCGCGAATTGCCTTCACAAGCTGGACGTAATCGAGCGCTTTCGCAGATCTCACAAATTTATCGTCGGCAGTTTTGAGTTGGGCCCGGAAGATTTCGGGCCCGTGTTTTTCAAAGTCCTCCAATGACTCGTCTTGATACATGATCCGACCCCGGTTCATGACAATCATGTGGGAGGCCCGGCGCGGGATTTTTGGGCTTTCTCCTTCCGGGAGAATCCACCATGAAGGAGTGCCGTTTTCTCCAAGGGTTACGGTGAGTAAATTCGAGGAAAGGCCCTCCTGCTCGTCCGTCCAAGCGAGGCTAGCGTCTTTAAAGGGACCGTTTCCGCTAAGGCAATATATTTCGTATTGGTCCTTGGGCCCGGCTTTGTGGATTTTCCATTCGCAGTAGTCGCGGTCACGGAGAGTGACAAAGGGATTATGGTCATCCTGCGGAACACCGTCTTCCTGAAAACGAGTGTAAGTGAGATTGTGTTCGTGAAGGTCAGGGAAGTTAGGGTCGGCGCAAAAGATCCGGTAAACGTCTTCTTTTTCGGGGATTCCTACAAGGTTCCAGAGGCAAGGATCACCGTGGCGAATGACCGCTCCGGGGTGCCCGTGTTGATTACTGAAGTTACGGGTGAAGCTTAGTTCCTGATAGCGGTAGAGACAGCCATCAGCGAGAAAGAGCCGGCGGTTTCCCTCGAGGGGATGGATGGACGGCGGGATAGGCGGTGGACCCGGGTCATTCCGGGCCCTCTCAATCTCTTCGCTGACTTTGGTAGTTGGAGGGGGTGAATCGGAAGCACTCTGCTTGTTTTGAACCTTTTGAAAAACCAGGGTAGCGCTGCCAATTAAGACGCAGACGCAGAGCGCCAACATTACCCCCGGTCGGAAGCGCCGCACTCCGTTATCGATGGGGTCGAGTTTACTCATTTGATTCGTCGGATGGCGGAGTTTGCGGAGTAGCAGAAGATGATGAGAGCCAAAAGGGCTTGACTGGTGACAAGAATGATCAGAGCCCAAAAATCGAGTCCAAAGATCTGACTAAAGGAAAACCGAGCGGAACCTAGTTGATCAAAGACTGAGGTGGCGTGTCGAGTTGATGCGAAGAGACTGCTCCAAAAGTTTCCTTGTTCGACTAATGTGAAGCCGGAGTAGTCAATCTCATTCAAATCAAGACTGTGGAACGGGTGAGTAAGGCGCGCGTCGTTCGCTTCTCCAGCAAAGCCGGTGGCGTATTTACTGAGAAGAACATGGGGAAGTAGAACAATAGGCATCATGGCAACGGCGCCCCGCTCGGAGCGGGCTAGGGTCGATAGCAAAAGACCGATCATGGTTCCCGAGAAGCAGACGATGCCTAGCACGAAAAAGTGCGAAATGAAGTCACGAGCGTCGAACCAGTCCGAGGCTTCCACTGCATTAGGGTCGACGTTAAAAAGCGACACAAAGAACCAAGTTGAAACGCAAAGAAGGAGGGTGCTGAGAAGAACCATTAAGGTAGCAAAGGCGGATTTAGCATGAAAGAAGGAGAATTTTCCGAGCCCGCTGAGTTCATCAATCGCGTAAAGCGCACGGGTTGAAATTATTTCTCGGATCGTTAGCGACATGCCAATCCATAGAGCTGCGATCGAGAGGAAGAAGTTGATGAAGCGTGGGCTGTTACTTCCGTGAAGTGATTGCGCGAATACGATAAGCCCGGCCAGAAGAATGGGTAGGACGATAGTGACGCCCGCGGCTCCGTAGTCACGGAAAGACTGCCGGGCGGAGCGTCGGAATATCGCTCCGAAGTGATGGAGGTTCCACCAATCACGACTGGCGTCAGTAGAGTCGGTATAGTCAAAAGATTTGATCGGTGTGATTGAGGTATTTTTCTCAAATAGATCTGCTTCAGCAGTGGTGGCAAGCAAAGCTGGAACATCTTGGTGATCGGCTCTCAGCTTTCCCCCTTTCTCCATGACGAGGACACGATCGCAAACTGCGAGTGTTCCGGGCAGGTGGCTGGTGACCACGATGGTTAGCTTATGGCGATCACAAAGCCCCCGTAAAAGCTGCATCACTTCGTAAGCTACCGGCAGGTCGAGGCCACTTGTAGGCTCATCGAGGAGGAGAATGCGAGGGCCGGAGCAAAGAGCCCGGGCTAGAGAGAGACGGCGCCTCTCTCCGCCGGAAATCTGTGCAACAGCCTTTTCAAGAAAATCCTTTGAAAGGTCAACAGACTCTAAAACTGAAGCAGGATTGGCATCGTAACCGGAGAAGATCAGCGCTTCTTCAAGGACCTCACCTACTTTGGCGTATTCCGGGAAAAGATCTTGCTGAGGAACATAGGATAGGATTTCTAGAAGAGACTGGTGATTGGCTCCAGAGATTCGGGTGGCCTTGGTTCCTGAAACAAGGGAGACGATCCCGAGATCCTCGTTCTTTTTGCTGGGGGGGCGCAGTCCCAGGGTTCGAAGCAGGGTCGTTTTCCCTGCTCCGCTTGGTCCGATGAGCCCGGTCAGCGAACCAGCCTCAAGATGGAGTGAGAGGTGGTCAAGAATGGTGAGGCCCTTCTGACGAATCGTGAGCCCTTCGACTTGCAAACCAATTGCGCTCTTGATCATCGCTCTGCCTTTTCGTCAGTAATTTCTTTGCGGGCTTCGTTAGGGTCTTTGGTAGCGTAACCCTTTATGATAACTCGGTAGCTGGGCTTCGTTTTAAAGTTCTTCTCGAAGAGAACGTGGTCGGTACTCTTTCGTTCGAGCGAGACTTCTCCGGTTAGGTTGCCTTCGACGATGCTGTGGGTCTTTAAATTGTAGTAAAGGGAGCCACGCGCGGCCCAAGTTCCGAGGACTTGGTTTTTGTCGGTGGAGCCGGAAAAGACGACCTTACCCTTCACGATTTTAAGACGTGTTTCATCGCCGTAAGTCGAATCGCGTTTCAAGGTCAGTGTGCCGCTGACATCGAGATCGTTACTGGGCGCCAGCAAGTGGGCAATGGTTTTGACATCGACATCCCATTCATCCGGGCCATCGGGATCAGTATCAGGAAGAAGGTAGGCTTCGCTGTAGACCGAAAAGTTTTTGACCCGATCTTCCTTCTCTTTGGAAAGGGTGGCTTTGGTCTGAAAATCAACGAGGCCCTTACCGGCTTCGTAAGTGTATTCAGCCGTAAGACCTTCATAGGCTTCAAGGGGTTGGAGCTTAGCCTCGAGGAGGTGTTCTTCGAGGCCCTTCCCGGTTACGCCTTCAACGGCGAAATTGATTCGCGAGAGAACTTTTTGGCGATTGACGTCGCTTCTCAACCATTCAGCTGCGCGATCCGTGGCGATGTCAATCGCGACGCCTTCCGGGCCGGGCAGTAGGATCTTCCGTGCTCCTCTACCTAGAACGCCAACGGCCGGTGGGAGGTGGAAATTCACGTCATCAAGAGCCAGTGTTACTTCAAGGTCACGGGCTGTAAGAATTTCCAAATCGACAACCACTTCGGTATGATCCTTGGCGACGGATTTCACTTCGCGAATGAAATCGGTTTCGCCTTCGTGAATGAGGGTGATTTTTTTTCCGATACCCCAATCCCTATCTTCGACCTGTCCCTGAACCGTTGAGGTGACGATTGTTCGATAAAGCATCCCTTCTTCAAAGCGGGAGAGCTGCTCTGCTGTGAGGATGGTTTTCTTGCTATTGTTATCACGAAAAATAAAGAAGATCGCGACAGCCAGCGCGATAACGAGGAGTGCGATGGTAGAAAGGAGTTTCGTTTTTGAAGACATAACTTTGCCAGTATGTATAGCAGGCAGGCAAATGTCCTGTTACAAAAATGAGAAAATTTGCAATGGAGCTTATCTTGCCATTTCGGGGCGTTTATGGATATTGAAAAAGTGATCAGTTTGAGTGGCCAGCGTCCTTTTGCCCATGGGAATCATCGTGAGGTTTATCTCCATCCCGAGAAAAGTGACCGGTGTCTCAAGTTGATGACTGAGGACTGGCACAAATGTGATCGATGGAAGAGGGCAAATTTGGTGGCGCGATTTTTACGTCCGAAATGGTATTATCATGAGAATGAGGGAGAGCTGCACTTTTCGAAGGTCTTGTCTCGGCGAGTGGGGCCTGCTGCTTGGAATTTGGTGGCTCAGGCCTATGAAATGGTCAATTCAGATCTTGGTCCAGTGCTGGAAGTCGATCTCATCACGGACTACGATGGAAAAATCTCTCTCACGCTCAAAGAATACGTTTGGCAACATGGCCTGACTTCCGAGTGTGAAGAAGCATTAGAGGAATTCTGGCAACAGCTCGACAAGCATTGGGTGTTTGTGGAAGCGCGACCTGACAATCTTTCGGTGCAGGTAAAAGCGGATGGAAGTTGTCAAATCTTCGCGATCGATGGTTATGCCTTTGGCCAGTTGATTCCATTGGCGAAATGGTTCCGTAGGGAGCAAAAAAGGGTTTTTCGGAAACGACGGAGGAAACAGGATCGGGCATTGAAAGAGATTCTGGTTAAACGAGAGTCCGGGGAGGCATTGAAAAGCCAAGGGATTCACAGAAAAGATTGAGCGAAGCTCACCGATTTCTATTGGCGGTTGAGAATGTAGATGGGATCGCCGAGTCGATTTCGCTGGTATTGCGTAACTTGACCATTGCTGATGAGTGCCCGGAGGTGGGAGTTGGGGTTTGCGGTGGGGTCGAACTTTCCGGCTGATTGTTTAAGGTAGGAGACGAGTCTCGGGGCTTCGTCGATGTCGGGGACTGGGCAGCCGGTGGTGCAGGGAATGCGGCCTATTTTTCGCTGGGCCCGGCGTTGGTAAAGCATTTCGCTGGCGTTGGGATTGTAGGAGTGAATGACAACGCCGTTTGGAACGTAGCCCCGTAGCTTGGGGTCTGGGTGGGTAGGTGGGTAAAGAATCTCGGCATAGATCCCGCTCACGCCCCTTTTCGAGTCACCGGTTTGAATGGAAGAATCTGCATTTTGGGCAATGCGCACTCCGCCCATCGTGAAAAACCCCGGGGGGGTCTGGGCATGTGCGATACCAAGGCCGCGTTTGCCGGTCCCGCAGCGAAGATTTTCGTGGATTTCTCCGGTTTTCAGAGAAATCACATTCATTCGTTGGGTGGCCGGATCAACCACGTAGAGCCATTTTGGGTCGTAGTTTGGATACCCGGATTTTCTTTGAGCCAAGATAGTGGCTTTGATGGCAGACCACTCTTTGTTGAGGGCTTGTTTTGTTGAGGGCTTGCCAGGGCTGCCGGTGGAGCATGATTGCAGAACCAGAAAGCTGAAGAGTGAGAAAAGTCCTTTGGCGGAAAATGTCATGCCAAGATTATGATACGTGAAACGCCCGCTTCAAGGAGTGGGGTGAGCAGTTGCAATAAGGCGGAATTTTTCATCATCGCAGAAATGTTTGCAGATCATCAAATGTTATGGAAGGGCATCGAGATCTGCCTTAATAGTGATTTTGGGATTGGGAGAGGGATTTTCGACAAGGGTGGTGCCTTGGTTGAGGAGCTGAAGAGCAGAGACCTCGTCGGTGATCTGGGTATCGCCGGAGGTGACGTTCTGGTAAGCTTGCCGGATCAGGTCTGTTGAAAAAACTTGGGGCGTTTCCATGACCCAGAGGTTGTCCCGAGAGACTGATTTGGAGGTGACACCTTCCGGAGTAGCTCGCTTTAAAGTTTCGGTAACCCGGCGGGCGAGGCTCGCGGCTTTGGTTTTTTTAGCGGTGGCGAAAGTAGCGCGGATGGACTCGGGTGAGACGAGTGGGCGGGCGCCATCGTGAATGGCGACGTGGCTGATGTCTTCGTTTAAGGCCATAAGGCCGGCGGCTACGGAGTCAGGTCGTTCCTTGCCTCCATTGGTCCGGTTGAGTTTTGGGCCGAGGTCGGAAAGCCACGCAAAACGATCGGGCGGAGTGACAACAATGACTTGGGAGATTTCTTCGAGGGAAGAAAAGGCGTGAACGCTATGCCAAAGAATCGTCTTGCCCTTCCACTCGGCGGCGAGCTTGTCAAAGCCCATACGTTGTGAGGATCCGGAAGCGACGATTATGGCGGCGAAGCTCATTGAGTTGGGGGGTGATCTCAGCTAGGGCAGCTCAGCGCTACTCGCCCTTCAGGAAAGGTGCTTCATGACCTCTTGTGAGAGGGTCTTACCGTCGACGCGTCCGGCGGTCTTCGCTTGCACGATACCCATGACCTTACCCATGTCGGCACGGCTGCTGGCTCCCGTTTCTGCGACGGCTGCGGTCACAATTACCGAGACTTCTTCGGAGCTCATGGCGGCAGGGAGGTATTTTTCGAGGACGACGATTTCTGCTTTTTCTTTTTCGGCGAGCTCGGAACGCCCAGCATTCTCAAATTGTTCGATTGAATCGTTACGCTGTTTGATTTGTTTTCGGACGATGGCAAGGGCATCGGATTGTTCGATGACGTTATCTTTGTTGCCAGATTCGATAGCGGCGTTGGTTAGGGCGGTTTTGAGAGCGCGAAGAGTGGTGAGAGCCACCGAGTCTTTGGCTTTCATTGCGATCTTGAGGTCGTCCATCACGGTTTCTGCAAAAGTGCTCATAGAGATGTTCTGGCGGGAATCTTGCTCAGGTGCAAGCACGGGTCTTGCGAGAGTGGGGGATTATGATACCGATGGTTTGTGAAGAAAGAGGGCATCGGAGGGTATCTCTATCTAGCGTTCATTGGCTTAGCGTTGGCTATGATGGGCGGCTTTTTTGTTTTTGTTCTCGGTCGCGGATATATTCGGGCGAAAGAAACGCAGGAATGGCCGAGTCATCCCGCCGTGGTAGTCGTTTCCGAGGTAGGGGATCGCCAGATCGGAAAGGCCAAGGAGTTTCGCCATAAGTTGGTTTACGAATACCGGGTCGATGGGAAATTTTACCGGGGAGAGAGGCTCAAACGCCGGGAAAACCCGTATTTGAAGAAAAAAAATAAGATAGAGTCCTCCGTTGAGAGATTTCTGGTAGGAAGTAAGGTGGCAGCTTTTGTGAATCCTGATGATCCAACCGAGGTTCTTCTTGAGCATGAAACGAAGGCTCCGGGATATTCGATATTGTTCCCGGCCCTCTTTCTTTTGGGAGGACTGGTGATTTTCTTTCGGGCGCTTCTAAAATTGTGTCACCGTGGAAGTTCCTGAAGCGATGATTGAGCATGAGATAGAGGCTCAAAGATGAGTTTTTAGCGTCGTGGCGCCGATCCACGGCCGTTCGTTCGCCTAATGGGGCTCCTTTTTTTATGGTGATTTCAATAGCGAGTGTATTGAGACGGGAATCAAAGTGGTAACTGCGGATGTGAAAAATCAACAAAAGAGCGCCCAAGTAGAGCGAAGGCAACCTTGATATTCAGGAAAACTTAACAACTAAGTTGTCAGTGTTTTGAATTTGAGTATATTAAAGGAATGAAATCCTTGGTAATCTTGATGACTGCTTGGATTCCCTTGAAAGGAATCGAGATTAAGGTTGATTACCGATACGATAGCCAAGGTTTTTTCGATAATCCTGCCGCGAAGGTGGTGATCGAGGCTGCTGCTGCCCGGTGGAGTCGGATCGTGAACCAGACTCTTCTTCCTGTGGATATAAAAGATGAAGAGCTAGTGGATGGGCGATTTGAGATTATTCATCCGGGGACGGGTAAAAATCATGTCTTGAGTGCCGCGGCCAGTAAGAAAAGTGATTTTTACTTTAAGGTGGGGCAACCCGCTGCTGATGAATATCTTGGGGGATTTTCGCTAGATGAGAATGTTTGGGTTTTATATGTGGGAGCCCGAAATCTGGATGGCGCGGGCCGCGGAGCTCCGATTGGCGGGGCTAGGAATTTAGCTTCGGTTTATGCTGATCCGGAAAGTTTCCTTAATCGTGGTTTTAATCTTGGCGTGAGCTCTCTTACCGTGATTGGTGGAACTATTTCGTTTGATTTGGATCGGAATTGGAGTTTTGAATTTTTGCAGCCAGAGGGTGGAACGTCTTTGGATTTTTATAGCATTGCGGTGCATGAGATCGGTCATTGCCTGGGCTTGAATGCTAGGTCGGTTGCTGAGTTCCGTGATTTGATTGAGGAGGATCGTTTTGTGGGTGAAAATGCAGTGGCGGCTCTTGAAGCTGATACTGCTAGGGAGGTAGTCGGGCTCGAGATCGTCAAGTCGTCGTCGCAAGATTATCATTGGAGGGATGGTGAATATCAGTCAAAGATCTTTCCTCTCGGAACGCCTTTGTATTTTGGAACAGTGGGCGCGGGCAACTTGCAGGATCTTCTCATGGAACCGGTTTTCAATGTTGGTGGCGAAGTTACTCGGCTTGAAATTACGAATGTAGACGCTGCTGCCCTCAAGGATATTGGTTGGAGTGTGATTACCGAAGATCCTCCCCGGGGTCCCGATTTGGATCTCGAAATCGGGGCCAGTAATAACGGGGGGCTTTCAATTCGGCTCATGTCCGAAGTCGGTGCGACATACACTGTCCAAACTTCACCGGATGGTTGTAGTTGGGTCAGTGTGATACCGTCTTTTGTCGGAGATGGTGGACCTCTCTCTTGGTCGGACGGGCAAGAAGGAACCTACGATCCCTTCGGTCCGGCTTCTTCTTTGGCTCATAAATATTACCGGGTAATCAAAGATTAATTGGCGATTGTGAAGCCGCGGCAATCTGCGAGTCGGTCAATGTCCCAAATGCGGTGTTCTTTAATCAGGCTGGCGAGTTCGGATTCCTCCACAATTTCGGTAATGAATTCACTTACTTCTTCCTCGTCTCCCATTACCTCCAGTTCAACCGTGCCGTCTTCTCGATTTCGAACTGAACCAACGATGTCGAATCCAAGGGCGAGTTGTTTGGTGGTGTAACGAAAGCCCACTCCTTGGACCCGGCCGCTAAAACTGATTCGTTTTGTTGAGTTCATTTCTTCGGCGAGTTGGTGAAATTTAAGACGGTGTCTGACACAGTCACTTCGGTCTGACGCAATGCCTGCGCCTCGTGAAAGTGCCGGATCATTGATCGTTCCACCTCTGCCTTGAGGCTTTTGGCCGATTTTGCATCTGCTAATGCAATTTTCCAGCTAAGGCTGAATTGTCCATCCGGATTACGGCGTAATTGGTATCGATCGCCACGCCACTGCTGTGCCAGCAATCCGGATTCGTCCATTCCGGCGAAGGGCTCAAGCCACAAACGGAGACCCAATTCTCCGATTGTGTTTTCGTGTATGATTTCTGGTCCGGAATTTGGAAAAGTGATCTCGACCGCTTCACGGTTTTTTTGATTCGGGTGCAGAACCGCGGCAGTAGTGCTCGGGGGATTACGGAACATGGCAGCCCAAGCTTCACGGGAATCGATAAAGAAATAGCGAGAGAAATCGGCACCTTCGATGAATGGAAAGTTACAAAACCCCTGAAGTGCAGGCTCAAGATCGTTGAGGAGTTGCTCCCGTGCGGGTTCTGGATCACTCCAACCAGCTTGATTTGCGGCGGGGTTACGACGGAGAAATCTCGCTTGCTGGGCTGCGGCGGAACCTGTGTGAACTGCTTCCCATGCTTGCCATTCATCGCGCGAGCCCCACTCTTTTCTTGGGTGATTTTGGTAGGCTAGAAGTTGGCCAAGAAGGCGAACCAAAACTGAACGGTCGGGCACGCTCATGGCATCGAAGTTTTCCGAAAGAAGAATTCGCTGTTCACTGAGATCGCAGACCCCTTTGACTCCACTGCTGTTGACGAAGAGGAGCTGGGTGAAAAGTCGTTGATTTGGTGGAAGGAGCCCAAGGAGTTCCCAAGCAAGTCCTTCATGTTCCAAATCAATCTCTCCATGGATGAGGCGGAGATTAGCATGAGCAGCGTCCCTAACTGCGGTGGGGGAGGCTAAGCGAACATTGGGGGCTTTTAGAAAGACCATATCATAGTCTTTCTCAACCCAGGAGATGATGTCATCGGGGACTGGGAAAGGGCCGTTGGATAGCATGGAGCGCACCTGAGCGAGCTCGTCTTCGAGTGTGTCGACACGCTGGATCAATTCGGAATTTTCAGCGCGCAGGGTCGCGGCTCTATCATTGTCCGGCGAAGGAAGTCCCGCTTTTTTGCAATAGTCCCCGTAAAGCCAGCCGCCCGCGGCCAATCCCAAGACGGTCAGGACTTGAAAAACTCGTTCAGGACTCATTGAGCCTTTTTTTTGTTTTCTTCGTCGAAGGGGCTGTTGGGGCGAGTGGAATTATTGGGGTCGAACCCCTCTTCCTCGCCGTAGAGATCGAGTGGCTTGTTGGTCTTCTTAAAGGTCTCGCGCGCTGTCTTTCCTGCCTTCGGGACAAGGGAAATAGCCTTGCTTTGATTTCCTTCGGAGTCATAAAAATAGTAAACTCGGCGAATGGGCATTTCCTTACGCTGGCCGTTTTTGTCGAGAGTAGGAAAGAAGTGCTTTACCCGAGCGTCGAACATCTGCTCGGCCACAAGTTGGCCGCTTTCGTTGTCGTAACCATACTGCACGCGGTAAATGAGAACGCCTTGACCATCATGAATCTGCCCATATCTAAGGAACCCCTTGGTGTCCCGCGTGTAGGTGGCCTTCATTTTGACCTCACCATTTTCGTTCTTGGTGGTTTTAACAAGTCGGCGGTCGTCAGGTGAGCGTTCGAAGACAACGTATGATCCATCTTGGTCGTTCTTTTTGATGCGAACGTGCGGCCCCTTGGATTCCCAAAGATCTTCGTCTGAAAAGCCCGCCCCTGCTGCGAATAAGGAGGCTATGATGAAGTAGGTTGCTTTTTTCATTGAGATGGTAGTGGTGTAAGCGAGATTATGCCGAAACCCATGACCGAGTGCAACCCTGCAGAAGATGAGTCGAAAAGCGCCCAGATTTTGTGGAAGGCTGGAAAATTCAGCTGGAATCTCGATGACAGGGCGCTGGTTATGGCAATCCTCAACGTCACTCCGGATTCGTTCTCGGATGGAGGTTTGCACCTAGATTTGTTTGATACCTTGGCTGCGGCATATCGTTTCATTGAGGAAGGTGCTGATATTTTGGATGTAGGCGGTGAATCCACCCGCCCGGGAGCGGTTGAAGTGGGCTCGGACGATGAGATTTCGCGAGTGATTCCAGTGATCAAGAAGTTGGTTTCGAGTGAAACGGTGCCAGTGTCGATTGATACGTGTAAGGCGGAAGTTGCGGCGGCTGGTTTGGCAGCTGGGGCGACGATTGTAAATGATGTGACTGGTCTGCGAGATCCCGCCATGATCGACGTTTGTGTCGGGTCAGATTGTGGCATCGTGGTGATGCATATGCAGGGGAATCCGCGCACCATGCAAAATTCGCCAACTTATGAAGATGTGGTTTCCGAGCTGGGTAGCTTTTTTGAGGAACGATTTGAGACTTTGGTGTCTGCTGGAATTGAGTCCGAGAGGATCGTGTTTGACCCTGGCATTGGGTTTGGAAAATCTCTTTCTCACAATCTGGAATTGCTAAATCGTGTGGAAGACTATCGAGTTCATGATCGCCCAATCCTCATGGGGCTCTCGCGTAAATCCCTCATTGGGCAATTGCTTGGCGATCCAGCAATGTCACGCCGGGAATTTCCGACCCAGGCCCTAACGGCACTCACCCGTCAGCGGGGAGCCATGATCCATCGGGTTCATCAAGTCAGGGAAGTGGTGCAAGTTTTGAGAATGACCGAGGCGGTCATGGGGAGTTGACTGCGAGCCAGGTCCGAGAATGTAGAATAAAGATCATTTAAAATGATTTCAGGGATGCTTTGATCGATTGGCAGTGGTGCGAAAATAAGTTATGTTCAAAGGAATGAGCAAGATATTGATCTTTTCGGTATTTGTTCTTGGTGTGATTTTGATGGCGTCCGGGTGTGGGTTTATTAAAGGCTGGAAGTTGGATTACGGACGCGCCAAGGCGCATATCGAGGAAAGTGATTTGGCTGAGAGAGGAAAAGAATTCGTCGGCAAAAAGGTGCTTGTTCGGGGAGTGGTGAACCGGGTTGATTTTTCGGAAGAGGGAATTCCTAAAGTCATTCTTTCGCATGGAACTGAGTGCCACTTTGGTAAAATGGAAAAAATGGCAGAAGCGATCAGGGTGGGTGAGAGTGTGATCATTTCTGGAATTTTGGATGAGAGTAAGGATGGAAAACTTTTTCTCAATCCGGCGATACAACGCGATCCAAAGGCTTCCTTTAAACCGTGAACGATGCCCGTCCGTGGGTAGGTCTACGGGGAAATGGATGATTGCCAAGAAGAGCACGGGTGACACAGTTGGCTATGCGATTTCTGAGCAAGGTGGTTCTCCTTTCACTCATGCCTGGCGGTATCCTTTTTGCGGCACCGGTGATTCCGGGTCTTAATGGAAAGCATCCGCTCGATGAGGCCAAGACCGGCCATCTCCTGATGGAGGAATTACGTTGTGCGGCCTGTCACGAGCTGCCGGGCGCAACCACCATGAAATTGGCGCCTGACCTGAGCGAGGCGGGATCTCGATTGGATCTCGATTATTTAATGCGTTATCTTACAGATCCGCACGAGGTTCATCCTGGCACCACCATGCCGGATGTTTTGGGTGGGTTGCCGAAGGCTGAAAAGGCGAAAGTGAGTGAGTCGATCAGTCATTATTTGAGGTCATTAACATCCGAAGAAGGTCAGGCCAAAGAAGTGACCGGTGATGCCAAATTAGGGCGCGAGATTTTTCACGAAGTCGGGTGTGTTGCCTGCCATGCTCCGGAGGGGAAAGGATCTGATAAAGCAAAATCACTGGCGCATATCAGTGGGAAATATCTGGAAGGGGCTTTGGCGAGTTTCCTGCTGGACCCGCTTAAGGTTCGGCCATCGGGTCGGATGCCAAACATGAACCTGACCTCTGCGGAAGCAGGGGGATTGGAAGCCTATTTGGGAGGAAAGGCCGGAAAGCCGGTGAAGCCGGATGCCAAGCTAGTTGCGTTGGGTAAGGCAAATTTTGAGAAGTATGATTGTGTGGCCTGTCACACCATGGGGAATGCTAAGCCTGTCACGGGACCAAAGTTGCAGGAGGTCGATTTGAAGAAGGGATGCTTTGTCGGGAAGGGTGCAAATTATCAGCTGTCTGATGGTCAAGCCAAGGCAATTGCTTCGGCCTTGGAGAAGCCGGTGAAGTTTTCGGATGAAGACCGCGTCCAAATGAAGCTGACCCAGTTGAACTGCATCGCATGCCACACCCGTGATGATTTTGGCGGAGTAGCTGAAGAAATTGATGAGTTTTTCCATACCACTGAAGAGGCCCTCGGTGATGCCGCCCGGATCCCACCGCCGCTGACTAAGATCGGGGGTAAGCTAAAGCCGGAGTGGATGAACAAGGTTCTTTATGACGGTCTCTCGGTGCGGCCATATATGAAGACACGGATGCCGCAGTTTGGTCGGGAAGCATTAGAAGGATTGCCGGAGATTCTGGCGGAGGTCGATGAATTGCGACAGGTGGACTTGCCTCCACCGAATCGCCAGGAGCAACCCATGGTCAGGAACGGTGGGCATTTATTGCTGGGAACGGAAGGCCTGAATTGTATCTCCTGCCACAACTACAACGGAAAGGAATCGCCGGCGATGAAGGGTTACGATTTGATCCTGACTTATCAGCGACTTCAACCAGGGTGGTTTTATGAGTTCATGAAGAACCCTGCGAAACATCGTCCCGGAATTATTATGCCTAACTACTGGCCGGATGGAAAAGCGGTGCAGACTGAGATTATGGGGGGTGATACCCATGAGCAGTTGAGGGCACTTTGGCATCAGTTTTCGCTCGGAAGATCAGCCCGTGATCCGAAAGGATTGCAATCTAAGCCGAACAAGCTTGAGGTCAGTGATGAAGTGAGGGTTTATCGTGGCCGGAGTCGGGTGGCAGGGTTTCGCGGATTGGCTGTGGGTTTCCCTGGCGGCTTGAACTATGCCTTTAATTTGGAGAACGGAGCCTTGTCCGCAATTTGGAAGGGCGAGTATCTCACGGCTAATTGGCGGTCCCAGGGAGCGGGCGATTTTAATCCCTCGGAGCGATCGATTCAACTGGCGCAGGATGTCGCTTTTTTGCAGCTGAAAGACAGCGGCCTAACGTGGCCTCTGAAGCCGGTGATGACGAAGGAGAATCCGGTGAATCCGAACCCTCTTTATCCTAAAAATTTAGGCTATGCTTTCCGGGGTTATGCTCTGGGAAAAGATGGGAATCCGACCCTGCGTTATCTTTGCGGAGAGATCGCGATCGAAGATCGCTTTGAAGTGAAGAGCGAGAAGGTGCTAAACAGGAGATTCAGTTTCGATGCCAAGCAAGCGGGTGTGCTTCACTTCCGGGCACTTACTGGCAAGATTATAAACGAATCCGACGGAGTCTTTAAGACAACCGATTTGAGACTGACACTTGGAAGTGAAGTGAAGACGATTTTACGATCTTCAGGTGTTAATGGTGGGCAGGAGTTGCTCATGAAAATTCCACTCGGGCCTGAAAAAAACACTTACTCAATTGATTATGAAATCCTTCGCTAAAGCGACAATGATGGTGGCGCTCCTGATGGCGTCGATGACGGCCGAGGAAGTGGGCGATCGCTGGGGCACAGCGGATCGCGAACGTGAATTTTATCCGGTGGTACAAGTTCCGATTCCAAAGAATCTCGTGATTGAGGCAGGTGCCTTTGAGCAATTGCCGGACGATCGAATTGCAATTGGAACGCGCCGCGGTGATATCTTCTTTGTTTCGGGAATCGATGCCGAGCGGCCGGAGCCGAAGTATGAGCTTTTTGCAAGCGGGCTTGATGAGATCTTTGGCCTGTCATGGAAAGATGATGCGCTTTACGTAACTCACAGTGCCGAGTTGACTAAGGTTTCGGACACGGACGGAGACGGAAAGGCTGATCTTTTTGAGGTGATTTCGGATGCCTGGGGTTATGCCAATTATCATGAGTATGCCTTTGGGTCTAAGTTTGATCAGGAGGGAAACCTCTATGTTGCATTGGGCTTATCGGCATCTTACCATTCCCGAGCTCTTTTCCGTGGTTGGGGGTTTAAGATTACCCCGGAAGGGAAAAGTATCCCCATCGCAAGTGGGATGCGGAGCCCGGGCGGGATTGGATTTAATAAAGAAGGGGCGGTCTTCTATATCGAGAGTCAGGGGCCATGGAATTCCTCGTGTAGTTTGAAGTTTGTCAAAGAGGGAGGCTTCATGGGGCACCCGGCGAGTTACAATTGGTATCAATACGCTCCTGGTTTGAAGGAACCGGTGAACCCGGAGTCGGGTTCAAGTATTCTGGTTGAGAAGGAGAAGGTCGGAGAGTTGGTTCCTTATGCGGTGATCTTCCCGTATATTCGTATGGGGCGTTCAATTACCGGATTCGTGCTGGATAAGACGAAGGGGAAGTTCGGGCCATTCGAAAATCAAATCTTCCTTGGAGACTACACTCAATCTCTCATCATGCGTGCGACCACCGAGCAAGTAAATGGAGTTTGGCAGGGTGCGTGTTATCCGTTTCGTGAGGAGCTCTCGACTGGAATTTTAAACATTCAGTTTACGCCAGAGGGAAGACTTTTGGCTGGCGGAACAAATCGTGGATGGCCGGTGCGGGGGTTAAAGCCTTTCGCTTTGGAGCGCCTTGAGTGGTCTGGTAAGATGCCCTTTGAGATCAAGGAAGTGACAATCACTCCGAAAGGTTTCAAGTTGGAATTCACCAAGGAGGTCGAAGCGAAGTTAGCGGGCGATCCGGCGACTTATCTGGTAAAGACTTTTACTCACAAGTATCATCAAGGTTATGGTGGGCCGGAGATTGATCAGACTGAGCCGGAGGTGAAGTCAGTAAGGGTGGCGAATGATGGGATGTCCGCGACTATTGAATTGGAGACCCTAAGAAAAGGTCATGTTCACGAATTCGACCTTGGAGCCTTACGTTCAAGTGGCGGGGGGGAATTGCTTCACCGTCATGCTTACTATACCGTGAACGAGATTCCTCAAAACTAGATCGAGCAATAATCTTGGTTCAGCGATATTTTAAGAGTTAATGCTGGTTTGGCTGCTGGCGGCAGTTGGTTTAATAGCCCTAAATAATTGTGATTCCGACGATGGTGAACGTGGGAATCTCTCCCGTGTGGATGGGCTGAAGTAAGTGATTTAAGAAATAGGTGGCGGAGAAGTAGTGCCACTTTGACCAAGCTTAACAGCGGTGCCATAAGCGAGCATTTCGGACATCCCTTGTGCGACTTGTGAGGTTGTGAATCGGACATTCACGATGGCATCTGCGCCCATGGCCTGAGCTTGCGCAATCATGCGGTCAGTGGCTTGGTTGCGGGACTCTTGAAGCATTTCGGTGTATCCAGAAACTTCGCCTCCCACGATTGTTTTGAGACCGGCCATGATATCGCGCCCGACGTGTTTGGCTCGAACGGTGTTACCGCAGACGATGCCGAGATGGGAGGAGATTTGATGGCCAGGAATATTTTCAGTAGTTGCGGTGATCATACTGACCGTAGGCTCACATAAAAATGGATTTGCCGCGATATTCTTAACTGAATTTTATGGAAGATTCTTGATCTGGCTCACGATCCGCCCGGTTTCTTTGTGCCAGGAGTTCATAGGATCAGAGGAGTAGGGTGGGTCAGCGGAGGCCCTAAAGTAGATGTTCAAGATGTTGATCTTGAGAAAACGGGTTGGAAATTGAAGATCAAAAGCGAAGTCGCTTGCCTGTTAGAAGGGCTTGAGGAGAATTGGGGGTATGGAAAAAAGACGACTAGGAACGAGCGGAATTGTAGTCAGTGAAATTTGCATGGGGACCATGACCTTCGGAACGCAGGCTGACAAGCGAGAGAGTTTTCGGATTATGGATGAATCTATTGAGTCCGGGATTGATTTTTTTGATACTGCGGAAGTCTATCCTGTGCCTCCAACGGCGGAGTTGGCTGGGTTAACCGAAGAGTGGGTGGGGGAATGGTTGAAATCGAAGCCTCGTGAGTCGGTGATTTTAGCGACAAAGGTGGCAGGAGCAGCTCATGGCTGGTTTTGTCCCCCGATTCGTCATGGGAAGGCGGCTCTGGATCGTGTTCACTTGCGCAAAGCGTTGGAAGGAAGTTTGAGTCGTCTGGGGACGGACTATGTCGATTTGTATCAGATTCACTGGCCAGATCACGGAATGAGGGCGGCGGATACCCTAGAGGTGCTTGATGAATTCGTAAAAGAGGGAAAGGTGCGTGCGATTGGGCTGAGTAACGATGATTCTTATGGAGTCATGAAGAGTCTATGGACAAGTGACCTAGAGGAGATGACCCGTATCGATACGATACAGAACAATTTTTCTCTGAACAACCGCCGGGACGAGCATGAGTTGGCCGAGTGTTTGCGGCGAGAAAATGTGAGCCTTTTGCCATACAGTCCCTTAGCGGGCGGAGTTTTGACGGGGAAGTATAACAATGGAGTTCCCAATGGAGCTCGCTTTTCCGAATATTTAACGACTGGGGGAGAGCGCCAACGGGCGATGGCGACACGCTTTGTGAACGATCGGACAATTGCCTCGACGAAGCGTTTTGGCGAAATCGCGAAGGAGCTCGATCTCGATGTTACGACGCTCGCGACAGCTTGGAGCAAACAGCATGATTTTGTGGCTGCGACGATCGTGGGGGTGCGATCGGTCGCCCAGATGGAGCCCATTCTTAAAGCGGCGGGGTTGCAATTGGACGAGAAAACGCTTACCTTAATTAATGAGGTTAGCGACGAGATTCGATATCCGATGGGATAGTTTTTTACTTCCTCCGTCAGTTGGCGGGATTATCCATTTTTTTAGGATCGCCACTGTTTTTTCCGGAGGTCGTCTCTTTTATATCTTTTGAAGAATTACCGTGGAAGTTTGGCTCAAGCGGTGTTTGGCTGCTTCTTGACCAATGAATGAGGTCTGCAATAACTTTTGATTACATAAAATGGCCAAGCAATTGAAGCATAACAGGTGGGTGAAAGACGTATCAGGGAATAGTCCAAAAGAAATACGCGAAGAGAATTTTAGATTTTTTAAGAAGTTTGGGTGTTGGGGTGTGGCCTTCTATTTCCTGTTGGGAGTTCCGGCAGCAAGGGCGCAGATACTTGTCATTTCGGAGTTCATGGCGTCAAATCAGTCGGGCTTACTGGACGAGGATGGTGATGACGAAGATTGGATAGAGATTTACAATCCGGGTAATTCGGCTGTCGATCTTGCGGGCTGGCACCTCACCGATGATAGCAACGACCTTACCAAGTGGACTTTTCCTGAGTTGGCCTTGGAACCGGCGCAAAGCCTTGTGGTTTTTGCTTCGGATAAGAATCGCAAGGTTTCAGGGGCTGAGCTCCATACCAATTTCAAGCTTGCGACTTCCGGGGAATATCTGGGAATCATCCGGCCGGATGGCGTGACGGTGGAACAAGATTATGGTTCAGCTTATCCAATCCAAGTGACGAATGTTTCGTATGGTCTCAAGCAGCAGATTTCGACTGAATCGTTGGCCCCTCTGGGTTCTAATGCAACTTATCTGGTGCCAACCAATAGCGATCATGATGTTCAGGATGGCGCGAATTTGGATTCTTGGATTGGGACAAATTTTGATGATTCATCATGGATTTCTGGGGTAACTCCTCATGGTTTTGGACAAACGGATAACGACCAGTATTATGATGTTATCGCAACCGATCTCCGCGAGGAGCTTTATACCAAGAAGACGACTGTTTATATAAGGATTCCCTTTCAGGTAGATGATCCGAGTGCTTTTTCTAATCTGGTCTTAAGGATAAATTATGATGATGGATTTGTGGCATACTTGAATGGTGATCCCGATGCTTTGGCTGAGTCAAATAGCCCATCTTCGAATGTCTTGGATTATGGATCAGCTGCCACTTCTTCAAACAGTGATTCCGATGCTTTGGCTGGGGAGGACTTTGTGATTAATACGACGCTTTTGAACGTGGGAGAAAACGTTCTCTGTATACATGGTCTGAACCGGAGTCTTAATAGTTCGGATGCCCTCTTCGGCGCTGAACTTCTGGGCTCTCGCGTAACCGGTTCCTTGGAGGAAGCTTATTTTACAAGTCCAACGCCTGATGGGGCAAACTCGGCAGGGGAATCAGAACTGGGCCCGGTCGTCCGGATGGTGACTGATGATTTGGCCCCGATCGATCCAGCGGCAGGTGGGCTGGTCATTGAGGCTGAGGTTGTCTCGACGCTTAATCCTATCACTTCGGTAACGCTTTCTTGGCGTATTATGTATGATTCGGAAGTGAATCTCTCAATGGTTGACGATGGCTCTGGTCCCGATTCACTGGCAAACGATGGAATTTATACGGCGGTAATTCCTGTAAATGATCTTTCGCCGGGTCAGATGTTACGGTGGAAGGTGACGGCAACGGACTCGGCGAGTACGGAGACAGTTGCTCCTCCTTACCCCGATCCTCGAGATTCCCCACAATACTTTGGAACGATCGCCGAGGACCCATCGGTCGCGAGTTCCAACTTGCCGGTCCTTCATTGGTTTACTTCCAGTCCCTCGGGTGCTGAAAGAGATAGCGGTTCACGGGGTTCGATTTATTATCGGGGCGAGTTTTACGATAATATTCAGGCTGATAAACACGGACAATCGACTGGTAGTTTCCCGAAGAAGAGTTTCGATCTCGACTTCAACAAGGGAGACCGCTTTTTGCCATACGAGGGAGGAAAGCGCGCCAAGGATATAAACCTAATTACTAATTGGGCTGATAAATCAAAAACCCGCAATACCATTGGATACGAGATTATGCGTATGTCGGGGCACCCGGCTCACTATTCCTTTCCAGTCCGGGTTCAGCAGAATGGACAATTTTTCAGTACGGCGGATCTCGTAGAGGATGGAGACGATCGTTATTTGGAGAGAGTCGATCTTGATGGAGAGGGAGCTCTCTACAAGATGTATAATCGACTTGATTCGTCGAGTAGCGGGGTGAACAAGAAGACTCGTAAGAATGAGAATAATTCTGATTTGGCGGCGCTGGTTTCCGGCCTTGGATTGAGCGGCGAGGCCAAGCTCCGGTATGGTTACGATCATATGAATATTGCGGGCTTAATCAACTATCTGGCGGCAATGGACATGACCAATAATCGTGACCACGGACATAAAAATTATTATGTTTATCGTGATACGAATAAGACCGGAGAATGGCGGCCCTTGGTATGGGATATCGATTTATGCCTCGGACGAAACTGGCGCAGTGGCCCGGCTTACTTTGATGATGTCTTTCGGAATAATAATCTTCGCGCTGGGCCCTCAAACCGAATGAAGAAATTGGTCTTTGATGATTCCGTTTTGAACAATATGTTCCGCCGCAGGGTACGAACCTTGATGGATCAAATGTATGGTTCTCCGGCAGCTCCGGTAGACTACCTTGCGACTCGAGTCAACGAGTTGGTCGCCTTGATTGATCCAAATAGTGGTTCTCCGGCATCAGGAAGAGATGATGCCGATCTCGATTACCAAAAGTGGGGTTCCTGGGGGAATAGAAACGCGATGCGTCCAGCCGCCGATCGGATTCTTAACGAGTATATTCCAACTAAAAGGGCCCAGTTTTATGGGCTGGGGGAATTACCTGGAAGACAACCAGTCGCGCCATCGATCGATATCGGTATCGTCGATTTTAATCCAGCAAGCTCCGGAGCTTCGACCGACCAAAGCGGAGAGTATTTCGTTCTTAACAATCCAAACAATTTTGCGGTCGATTGTTCCGGTTGGGTGGTTAAGGGCGGTATCTCCATGACTCTTCCGGCAGGAGCGGTGATTCCTCAAAATGGCACACTTCATATTGGTCGTGAAGCGGTTGGTTTTCGGGCGCGTCTACTCAGTCCAAAGGCGAATGAGAAACGATATCTGATCAGTGGTTATCAAGGTCAGCTCTCGGCCCGTGGGGAGGCCATTACCCTAAGTAACGAGATGGGAACGTTCATCGATACTTTGACTTTCCCTGGAGATCCGACGCCAGCCCAGACTGCCCTTAGGGTCGCAGAGATTTTGTATGCTCCAAACGCGCCAACTGCTGAGGAGTTAGCGACGATTCCCAACTTGTCGGCTTCAGATTTCGAGTTCATCGAGTTGGTCAATACGGGATCAGAGACTCTTAGGCTGGGTGGTGCTCAGTTCACCGATGGTGTCACGATGACCTTTGGTGCCGGGATCGACCTTTTACCAGGTGAACGGCTCTTGGTTGTTGCCAACCAGGTGGCTTTTGATCTGCGCTTTGGATCCGGTTTACCGGTTATAGGAGAATTTTCAGGAAGCCTCAGTAATAGTGGAGAAGAAATACAGATCATCGATTCAGTTGGGGAGAACGTCCTCGAGTTTTCTTATGATGGTGGGTGGTTCCCGATGGCGGATGATCAGGGGCATTCGCTGGTTGTTCTTGATCCTGCCGGGATTTCTTTCAATGATTTTGGTTTAGTCCGTAATTGGGGAGTGAGCCAGGAAGTTGGCGGGGATCCTGGAGCTGGATCGGTTGGGACCGGACTCACCTACCAATCTTGGAAGTATCAGAATTTTACTGATGCGCAATTGGCTAATTCTTTGATTTCTGGCGATGGTGCCGATCTTGATGGAGATTCGCTGGGCACTCTTTTTGAATATGCGCTGGGACTAAATCCTTTGGTGGCAGATGAGCGCTTGGGCTACCAGGTTTCGATTCAGGAGATCGAAGGGGTTGATCGACAGGTCATGAGCTACCGAACACAAGCTAATGCGGTTGATTTGATCGTGACGGTTGAGGCAAGTGGTAATCTGGTCCAGTGGGCCCAACAAACAGGGCTCGTTGAGCCACCGGTTGATAACGGTGATGGCACGGTGCTTTTCAAGGTCTTTGGCGACAAGCTTGTCTCTGACTCCACGAAGGAATTTATGCGTCTCAGAGTTCAGGTAAACCCATTGGATTAACGCTTGCGGATTTGTTGCGTGCAACTAAACTCCTATTCATGAGCCCTAGGGATCGGTTGCAGCAGCGGAGCTTGGGGCGGAGGCCCGAGGGAATGGCAGCGTGTCTTCTTCCTTTTGAGGAAGACGGTTCCATAGCGCGGGATGCTTTTCAGATTGCGATACAGCGGACGGAGGAAGCGGGGCTTAAATGTGCCGTGAATATGGATACCGGCTATGCCAATTATCTTTCGGATGACGAACGCGCAGAGGTGCTGGATTGGACGCGTGAAGCGCTCGGTGCCGAACGGCCTTTTGTAGCTGGGGTATTCGTAGAAGGTCTGGAGGGCGACTTGATTGATCTTTATCGCAGGGGAGCTGATGCGATTACTGAGCGTGGAGGGACACCTATTCTTTTTCAGACGACCCGTTTTCATGAGTGGGCAGCTGACGAGATTGTCGAACTGTACACCAAAGTTTGCGAACCCTATGAGTCGGTGCTCGGTTTTGAGTTGGGCCGGATGTTTGCGCCTAACGGAATGATTTACAGTGAAGACGTGATTCGCGGATTGATGAGCATTCCCGCCTTGAAAGGAATCAAGCACTCTTCACTGAGCCGCGATGAGGAGCTGAAGCGTCTCGCCTTACGGGATGAAGTAAGGCCCGATTTTCGAATATACACAGGGAACGATCTAGGGATTGATATGATTGAGTATGGTTCCGATTATCTTCTGGGGCTTGCTGCGTTTTGCCCAGAGAAATTTGCCGAGCGTGATAGCTTATGGGCCGCTAATGATGCGGGCTATTTCGAATTAAATGACGCCCTTCAATATCTGGGGAACGTAGGATTCCGAGACTCTGTTCCGGCTTACAAACACAGCTGCGCCGTTTTTCAGCATCTTCTTGGGCGCATCCCAACGAGCGAACCTCACAAGCTCTGTCCCCGCCGTCCCGACTGGGAGGTCGAAATCATGACAGACTGTGCCAAGCGATTAGGCTACTTTTAAAATGAGTGGAGCGGTTGAAAAAGTGACGATGGCCAAGGTGGCCGAGAAGGCGGGTGTTTCAAAGGCGACAGTTTCCCGTGCCATTGGTGGATCGATGTTGATTGGGGAAGACGTTCGGTTACATGTTGAATCCGTCGCCAACAAACTCGGATATGTCAGACGCTCCCAGAAGCGACACGCTGAGAGATCAATTCTCACCATCAAACTTGTTCTGCCTCCGGCGAAGGATCGGAGCACGCAATTGTTTTACAATTTCATGACTTTGACCGCTGGTCTCCGTGAAGGACTCCTTCCATCGGTCGCTAATTTAATCGTCGAAACATCTTCGGATGATTATCACCCGTTTCCCCACAAAAAGGGAGGGGAGGTGGATGGATTTGTTTTCGCATTTCACCGTCCCTCAGGCCGAGTTGTGAGTGAGATTCAGGAACGCGGAGCCCCCTGTGTGGTTCTGAACCGCATGGTGCGTGGAGTCAGGCACGTGGTCAGTGATCATCGGGATGCCATGAAACAACTCGCCGGTCATCTCGCCGAACGAGATGTGAGCGGTAACTGCTGCTATATTTACTACGGTGGCTTTGGTGACCTTACTCGTGCCCGATTAAAGGGATTCGCGGAAGGCTGTCTGGAACACGGAATTGATTTTGATCCGTCAGCTGATCAGTCGAAGGTCGAGAGTCCCAGCGAAATTACTGCCGATCATGTAAAGGCGCTCTATGATCGTGGAGTGCGAACTTTTGTGGGGTTTAATGATGTCGTGGGGATCATTCTCATACAGCAACTAAGATCGCTCGGTTTGCAAATTCCCGATGGTGTGAAGGTGACCGGATGTGATTGCGGCCCTATTCACGAAATTTCCCATCCCAAGCTGACCTCCGTGGATCTTTCCGTTTTCAAACTTGCCAGAGAGGTTGGACGTTCCCTTCAGTCTGAGATCGTAGAGCGTGAGAAGACTGCGAAGGCCCTTTTGATTAAAGGGAAACTGTTTGTCGGAGAAACCACTTAAGCGATGAATTATCAGGATCTTGCCGTTCACACTTTCACCACTAAGTCGTGGTCGATCGATGAATGTATCGAAGGATATGCCAAGCGTGGGATTGGTGGGATTTCGATTTGGCGTGAGACGGTCGAAGGTGAGGATCTTTGTTCGGTCGCACGTCAGGTACGTGATGCGGGATTACGGGGGATCTCATACGTTCGGGGAGGGTTCTTTACTGGGAAAACGGGGAAGGAGAGAAGGGATGCGCTTGAGGAAAATCGTCAGTTGATTCGCGAGGCGGGAATTCTGGAGCTTCCTTCATTGGTTTTGGTTTGTGGAGCCACCGTTGGGCAAAGTCCGCGGGAGAACTACGAGCAAATTCGCGACGGTATTGGGACGCTTGCCGATGAGGCGGCTTCCCATGGAGTAAGGCTTTTGGTTGAGCCGCTTCACCCCGTTTATGCCGGCGATCGCTCGGCGATTCCATCGCTCCAGGTGGCCAATAATCTTTGTGAAGAGATCAATCATCACAATGTGGGGATCGCTCTGGATGTTTATCATGTTTGGTGGGAGCTTGATCTCGCCGAGCAGATCCAACGCTGTGCCAAGAGTGGCTGGTTGGACGCGTATCATATTTGTGATTTCAAACCCGATCAGAGCCACTTGCTTTTGGATCGCGGTATCATGGGGGAGGGATGTTGTGATCTTCATGGAATTGATGCGATGATGAGGGATGCATGTTTTGAAGGTTTCCGTGAGGCGGAGATTTTTTCATCCAAATGGTGGGAATGCGATCAGGGGGACTTCCTTGATGAAATCCTCCACGCCTACGACAAAATCTATCAATCACTATGAGCACGGAAAACATCGAGAGAATTGGGGTCATCATGAATGGCGTCACTGGACGAATGGGAACCAATCAACATCTGGAGCGGTCGATCTTAGCAATAAGAGAGCAGGGTGGAGTTGAACTTGGAGATGGCATGCGACTCATTCCTGATCCGATTTTGACCGGGCGAAATGAGGAAAAATTGAAGGCACTTGCCGCCAAGTATGGAGTGAAAAAATATTCCACGGATCTCGATGCGGTTCTCGCGGATGATTCCTACTCGATTTTCTTCGATGCGTCGGGAACTCCTTACCGCGTTGATTTTTTAGAGCGCGCAATTGCAGCTGGGAAACATGTCTACTGTGAAAAGCCGACGGCTGTTGATCCTTCTGAAGCATTCCGCATTGCCGAGATTGCAGAGAGGGCTGGAGTGAAAAATGGGACTGTGCAGGACAAGCTTTGGTTGCCTGGGATTCAGGCTTTTTTAAAACTGCGCGATGAAGGTTTTTTTGGAGAAATACTTTCGGTGCGAGGCGAGTTTGGCTACTGGGTATTTTCCGGGCATGACGAAAATCAGGCGTCCCAACGTCCGAGTTGGAATTACCGCAAGGAAGATGGCGGAGGGATCATTATCGATATGCATTGCCACTGGCGCTATGTCATCGATAATCTCTTTGGCGAGATTTCCGAAGTGTTTACTCATGCTGCCACTCACTTGCCGGAGCGGATTGGAGAGGATGGAAATCCCTATGAATGTACGGCCGACGATGCGGCTTATGCTTTATTCAAGACCAAGACTGGTGTGGTCTGTCAATTCAACTCATCTTGGGATGTTCGGGTTCGCCGCGATGATCTGCTAACCATGCAGGTTGATGGAACCAAGGGGACTGCAATTGTAGGGCTTCGCAAGTGTTGGGCCCAGAGCCTTAAAAAAACGCCCCGTCCGGTCTGGAACCCCGATGTGGACAGCCCGATCGACTACTACGCTGACTGGGATATTATTGATCCGGGAGCTTGCGACAATGCCTTTAAGATTCAGTGGGAGATTTTTCTGAAGCACATTGCGCGTGATGAGCCGTTCCCTTGGTCCCTTCGAGAAGGGGCAAAAGGTGTCGCTCTCGCGGCCAAGGCCTGGGAGAGCCACAAGTCTGGTTCCTGGATAAAAGTTTAAGTTACAGTCTTTCGCTCTTGCCGCAGGCCGCTTTGATCGGTGATGCTATGCGAAGCACACTCTGTAATGGAAACTATTCTACACATCCCTGAAACCAAAAAAGCCTCATCGATCAAGCAGGTCGTATCCTCACTTCATAATCAGGGGCTTGAGCCAAAGCATGATAAAAAGGACTGGGGCGACTGGATCAATCTGCCGCCCAATAAAACTGTTATTAGTATTGCTTCCGAGCGCGGTATGACCCGCTCCGCAACTATCGAGTTTGCGGAAGGTGAAGATGATCATCTTGAGATTCCGATCGTCACGGCATTTCGGGAGCTTGGATGGTATGGTACGGACGAGGATGGAGAATATCAGCTTTAGGAGTGATCACTGCCCAAGAGCGCTTGAGGTGGAATTCTTCTTCAACAATATATACTGATCCTTGATTGTCCCCAGACGATCACATTACTCCGTAGTCTTGACGGGATATATTTCTGCTGATCCGAAAGATTAGCCCTCAAAAAACGGATCAGAATTTACGCAAAACGGTGTTTTGATCGAATCTTTGTTCACGATTTGGGTAGTCTAGAGTGTGGTGAGACCCCCGTGACTCTTTTCTGAGGAGAGCAGAGTCGACGATCAGAGATGCGGTCGCTACGAGGTTTCTTAGCTCGAGAATGTCGGGCGTAAGAGTGTAGCCCCAGTAGAATTCCTTCACCTCACGACGAAGGTTTTGGAGGCGGTAGGCTGCGCGGCGCAGGCGATTATCGGTTCTCACGATGGAGACGTAATCCTGCATCGTTCGACGAAGTTCATCCCAAGCGTGGTAAATGTTTACTAACTCATCGGGTGGGGCTGCATTGCCGCTTTCCCATAATGGAATTTCGGGCGCTGTGGGGACTTCTTTGGCCGGAGGGTAAAGGCGCATAATTTCACCGAGGGCACGGCGGGCGAGAACGTTGCCTTCGAGAAGGCTGTTCGAGGCAAGTCGGTTGGCGCCGTGCAGTCCCGTGCAGGCAACCTCTCCGATAGCGTATAGCCCGCGCACCGAGGTTTTCCCAAAAAGGTCAGTTTCTACTCCTCCGCATTGATAATGAGCGGCGGGTACGACCGGAATGGGTTTCTTGAGCGCGTCATGACCAAAGGAAAGGAGAGTTTCGTGGATGAAAGGGAAGCGCTCGGGGAAGGTGCCACCGAGTGGAGAAACGTCGAGAAAGACACAGGGCGCGCCAGTACGTTTGATCTCGGTGTCGATGGCGCGGGCTACGATGTCACGAGCCGCGAGCGAGCCGCGCGGGTCATGATCATTCACGAATTGATGTCCCTGATCATTGATCAGTATGGCACCTTCTCCGCGGACGGCTTCTGAGACTAAGAAGGAACGTGCTTCCGGACCGGTGGCGGCTGGGTTGTAAAAGCAGGTGGGGTGAAATTGCACGAACTCCATATTCGATACCGAGGCTCCGGCCCGCCAACACATCGCCAGTCCGTCACCAGTCGCTGAATCTGGATTGGTGGTGTATAAGTAGGATTTTCCACATCCGCCTGTGGCGACAATGACTCGGGGCGACTCCATGACTTTGACATCTCCAGATTTGGTCTCGAGAACGTAGGCCCCAAGGACACGATTGTCGGTGACGACGCCGAGTTTTCCAGTGGTGATGAGATCGATGGAAAAGTGATCCTCGAGTAAGGTAATTTGAGGGTGACGTCTTGCGGTTTCGACGAGCGAGGTGGCGATCTCGCGTCCGGTCGTATCTTTGGCGTGAAGGACTCGGCGTTCAGAGTGACCGCCTTCTTTGCCAAGCGAATAACGATCTGGATCGCCCTGATTTTTGTCGAAATCAGTGCCCCAAGCCACGAGTTCATCGATGGTCTCGCTACCTTCGTTCACGATCGTGCGGACGGCTTCCTCGTTGCAAAGTCCGGCACCTGCATCAAGCGTGTCAGCCACGTGCTTTTCGCAGTTGTCATCGGGATCGCGCAGTCCTTCCGGAAGGACTGCTGAGATGCCGCCCTGGGCCCACGCGGTGTTAGATTCGAGAAGTTTGCCTTTGGTGATGACAGTCACGGTGCCGAATCCGGCTGCTTTGATGGCAAAGGAAAGCCCGGCAATACCGGAACCGATCACAAGAAAATCAGACATTAGAAAACAAATCCTTGGCTTCAGATCGCGGCTTGGCAATCCGTTTTCCTAGAAGTTGAGCGCTGGAAGAGGTGATTGATCAGAACTTTTCTAATTCATCCGACTGTTAGCCAGGCTAGCAGGGCGGTCCTCGCAGTCCAAGCGATGCTTCGTATCCAATTGGTGTAAACCAAGGCTGGGACTCTTTCCGGGGTGAGTTTTGCGTGCTGGGGGACTTGGATAAATGCGGTTGAAGCCCAAACGGCTGCGAGAAGAAGGCTGGAGAGTGCCATCACCTCCCAATCACCAAGATAAAGACAGGCAGCACAACATACGGCTTCAGTGATCATGAGAGGTGCTATGATATAGGTCACCCGGGTCATGTAGCGCGCGTGATAGTCATCAAACGTGGCTCCCTCCAACCTTCCAAAGAGCGGATAAATCGCGATCTGAACCATCCAGATTATGCCAGTCATAGCCGCGCATGTTGCGAGTTGGATGATCAGAAAGGAGGATAACATGTTTAAACTATTTAATGATTTCAACCGTGACTCCACCGATTGCCATTGCATGTGCTTTTGATCCCGATGCATCGGGATGCCATGGGCCGATATTTTCATTAAGTTGCAGATCGATGATAGCTTCTTTCCGTTCTTTGGTCACAGCGTGAGTCTTGCCTGAATAAAGAGCTTTCGGGGTGAGAGAAACGTGATCGATCGAGCCATTAAAAAAAGAAGTTGGTTGGCCCTGCTGATCGACGTCCGCGCCGATGATCATGGGGAGCTTGTTGTCCTTAAATTTGCCTTTCCCTAGGGCTGAGGCGATGAGTTTGCCGTCGAGATAAAGGCGGACCTCCCTGCCATCATAGACCCCTGCGAGTGTATGCCATTGGTCAGTTTTCAGAAGGGAGGATGATGCAGTAGCACTGAGATATTTACCATCGAGACTTACCGAGAAGTCAGGCCTGCCGTCGCTGATGAAGATTCCGTAACCAGAGTTTTCGGTCTTGGTGACAAGGCCGGTAAGTCCGGCAAAGGTGTTGGCCTTAAATCGGCACTCAAGAGTGAGCTCTTTTTTGATCTTGAAGCGATTCGAAGGAATCGAAAGTGCTGCATTTGTCCCATTGAAACGAACGGCTCCATTCGGGAGATCATCCTTGCGGGTAAGTTCCAAATTAAGTGGGACGGGTATCGTTCTCCTTGGAATTTCATAGGCGAATCCTTTGGCTAGGTATTCGGAGTCGATGTGAAAAGACGGGGCGCTAAAGTTGCCTTTGGTGAGATGAGCATCCCAAGAAAGGTCAAAGGAAAACTCTTTCGTGTCTCCAGGTTCAAGAGTGGCGTGGTGGTGATCGGGTTGGCAATGGAAGCCCGAGCTAGCGTTGCTGCTAGATACCACGGTTGTGACGGAGCGATCGCTCGGGTTGTTTAAGGTAATCGATATTTTATGCTGTCCCTTTTCGTTGTTTTTGAGCGCGAGGGGAGGTGAAAATTTTACAGGTGATCCTTTCACTTTATTGACTTGGGAAATTAACTCACCGGTAATTTCGCGGACATCGAGAACCTCGCCGACCGGGACAGCTGCGAGTGAAATACGGCCTTCGCGGACGGTGACGATATCGTAGTGATGAAGGTATCCGGCTTGTGGAATAGAACTGGATTGTCCACCGCCAGTAGTGGCGAGAGTGACGTATTCGATGCCATCTTTAGGGCCGTCATAGCGCATGGTGTGAATGTGTCCCGCGAAAACCGCGGAGACATTACCGGCATCTGCGAGACGCTTGTGAACTTTATCCCAATCGTCGCCATAGCCACGTCCCAGCCATCTCGGATGGTGGAGAAAGAGAAAGACATGCTCGGCGCCTTTAGCCTTGGTGAGAGTTTGGTCGAGCCAGGAGAATTGCTCCGGGCTCATTTTCTGAGCGGCGGGTTTTCCAAAGGTTTTCTCTCCAGTTTTGGGATCGCCTTCATCAGAGTAGAGGACGATGAACCAAGACTTTTTGTGCTCGAAGGCATACCAGAGCGGTCCGAAGTGCATTTCATATGCAGCCTCCATTTCACCTTCGGGCTTTTTACTTTTGTCCTTACCACGCCAGTAGATGTCATGGTTTCCGGCAACGGGAAACCACGGGCAAGCGAGTTCATTCATGATGGACTTGTATTCCTTCATCTGCGTCATCCAGACCTCTTCATTACTGTATCCATTAATGAGATCACCGACGGTCATGACGAAATCAGGTTCGAGGAGGTTGGTGTCGCGGACAGCGTCGGCGAGCACGGAAACGCCTTCGGGTGGCCCGCCGGTGCGGTCACCGTAAACGATGAAAGTGAAGGCAGCCTTTTCGTTGGGTAGGGCAAGCTCGGCAGTGTTTTTCCGGGAGGTCGCAAAGCGAGCAGGAGTAGGAGCAATTGTTTCGTGCTTTTCTCCGTGACGATGATGATGGTGGTTGTGACCGATGTTGGGATTGATAGGTGGATCAGCAAGAGCCGAAGTGATGCAGATAAAGAAGGAAAGGAATCTCATGAGAACATGATACGGAATGGAGTCAGGAAATCTTCCCTACTTTCGAAGCTGGTGGCTTATTGGTCGATAGGGGTTCATTTAGAAAGGCGGAGAGGTCGGCGACGTCCTGAGGAGTGAGGCCCACTTGTGCGGTGAATTTAATAGCTCCGTTAGGAATCTTCAGTTGGATGATTGATTTGGCGTGAGTGCCAAAACCTTTCTTATAGGTTTTACCATCGACGGTGAGAGCACCGCCTCCGACGGACTTATTGATGCCGAGGCTGCCCCAAGCTTGCTTGTGATTGCTGATGAATTCCTTGGCCTGAAGTTCTGTCGCCCTTGCCTTGCGCAAAGGCCTCCGAGCACGGAGCTTTTTTATTTTACTCTACATGGGAGTGGGTATCTTGCCGTTCTGCTTTTCGTATGAGTTGCAGTTTTGGGGAGACTTTGGCAACAAGTGACTGTGATTAGCGAATTGAGAGAATGCCTAGATCCTGAGAAGGTTTCCACGATGGCGGAAGTGCTTGAGGAGCATGGGACAGATCGATGGAGTTTTTCGCATCTACCGGAGGTGGTCGTGTTTGCGGAATGTCGGGATGATGTCGTGGCGGTGATGAAGTTTGCCAATGAGCGGGGAATTCCGGTGACGACTCGCGGAGCGGGAGTTGGTTATGTTGGCGGGTGTGTACCGGTGGAGGGTGGAATTTCCCTCTCGGTGGCGAGGATGAAATCGATTGTGGAGATCATGCCGGAGGATGGCATAGTGGTGACCCAGCCGGGGGTAATTTTAAAAGATCTGCAAGATGCGGTGAGTGAGCTTGGTTGGTATTATCCGCCGGATCCGGCATCGTTAAATGAGTGCTCGATTGGCGGGAATCTGGCCACGAATGCAGGCGGCCCTCGTTGTTTGAAATATGGGGTGACAAAGAACTATGTCCTCGGCTTGGAGGTGGTTTTGGCGAGTGGTGAGATTCTTCATGTCGGAGGACGGTGTCATAAAAACAAGACGGGCTTTGATTTGCTGCATCTCTTTGTGGGGAGTGAAGGGATGTTGGGAGTGATCACCGAGGCGACCTTGCGGATTATCCCTCATCCGCAGACTCGCGCGATATTGACGGCGACGTTTCCGGAGTTTGTCGATGCAGCAGGCGCGGTGCAGGCGCTTCTAAATGCAGGTCATCTTCCGTCCGCCCTTGAGATTACGGACGAGTTTACGCTGAAAGCTGCGCGAGCTTATTTGGGTGAGAATTCGTTACCTCCGGGCAAGGCTCATTTAATTGTCGAGATTGATGGCCGAGCCAAGGCCGTTGCGGGTGAATTGAAAGAGGTGCGAGAGGTGCTGAACAGAGTGGGTGCTTTATCGAGCGAACTTCACGCTGATGAGGAGGCTTGCGAACAGGTTTGGCAATTACGCCGGGACTTTTCCTATTCTTTACGAGCAACAGGTTTGACGAAACTGAACGAGGATATTGTCGTTCCGCGATCCAAATTGGTGGAGCTGGCCGCCTTTGCGGCGGGGCTTGAAGAAAAGACAGGGATTCCGGTGGCCTGCTTCGGTCATGCTGGTGATGGCAATATTCATACGAACCTAATGGTGGAGGATTATGATGATCCGGTGGTTCGGGAGAAAGCAGACGCAGCGTTGGATGTTCTCTTCACTTGGGTCCTTGATAACGGAGGAGCGATCACAGGAGAGCATGGGGTTGGATTGGCCAAGAAACCGTGGATCAAGGATGCGCTCGGAGACGCGGCTTTTGCGGCACATCATACGATCAAGAAAGCCCTTGATCCAAAGGGGATTCTAAACCCCGGAAAATTCCTCGATTGATTTCGAGTTTATTGTCTTTTGCGTTGAGAGTGGGGGACAAGTGGTGTTCCCTATTCGGTAAGGATGGCAAGTTGGAAAGAAAACCGGCTGCAGGTGGTGCTCCAAGCCTCGAGAGAGGGAATCTGGGACTGGGACCTAGTGAAGAGTTCCATCTATTATTCTCCGCGGGTGTGTCGATTTATGGGATATCGCAAGAGCGAGATGCCAAACTTTTTTCAAGACCGCGGAGAGCACATGGATAGGGCCTCGGTAGCTGCGGTGGATGAAGCTCTGCGTCGTGTTTTACAGGAGGGCGAGGATTTGTTTGCGGTAGAGCCTAGGGTGAAAACAAAAAGGGGTGACTGGAAGTCTTTCCGGGTTCGGGGTACGCCGGTCCGGGATGGGCTCGGGAAGGTGACGCGAATCGCGGGGAGCTTGATCGATATTTCAAAACGCAAGGAGGCGGAAAGACAGCTGGCTGAGGAGAGACATCTCATTGAGACCCTACTGGATAACATTCCCATGAATGTTTATTTGAAAGATGAGGAGTCGCGCTTTGTGATGGCGAATTTGCCGACAGCTAGAAAGATGGGGTTGGGTTCAGCCAAGGATTTGATTGGTAAATCGGATGCTGATTTCTTCAGCGATGAACATGCAAGTAACGCGCGGTTGGTTGAGAAGGAAATTATGGCTTCGGGTGGTGGAGTCGAAGATTTAACGGAGCATGAGAAGTGGAACGATCGCGAAGACACATGGGTTAAGAGCACGAAGCATGCGTGGATCGGTCATGATGGCCAAGTAAGGGGAACCTTTGGAGTGACCATTGACATTTCCGAGTTGATACGGACCCGTGAGGCTCAGGAGAAGGTGACCTCGCAACTTAATGCGCAAAATCATTTAATCGAGGAGGAACGAGAAAGGTTGCGCCTCGTCATTGATAGTGTGCCTCTGCATGTTTACTTCAAGAACCGGGATCATGAATTTGTGATCGCGAACCAGGCGATTGCGGAGTGGTTCGGGTTCAGCTGCCCAGAAGATCTTTATGACAAGTCGGATCGGGATATTTTTTCCGAAGAACACTGGAGGAAAACAGAGGCCGATGAGAAACAGATCATGGAGTCGGGTGTGGCAATTGCGGGGGAGATTGAGAAGGAGGTGTGGGGAAGGAAAAAGGAGACTTGGGTGATGACATCGAAGTATCCTTGGCGTGACAGTGAGGGGGGTGTTGTTGGGACTTTTGGGGTCTCAAGCGACATTTCGGATTTGATGCAGGCACAGTCGGATCTCCGGGAGCTGGCTGCAACCTACGAAAGGAAAAATCGGGAGATGGACGAAGAATTGGAGCTAGCGCGGGAAGTGCAGCAGGCGCTTTTGCCTGACGAATTCCCGACAATTTTGGGTGGTGGAGCGACCATGGATTTTTGCCGTCTTTATGAACCCGCTCGCCTGTTGACGGGTGAGTTTTTTGAGGTCCTACCATTGGCACCGGACCGGGTTGGTTTTTTAATGGGTGAGGTTTTTGATAGGGGAGTGCGATCGGCCTTAATCGTTTCGATGTTACGAGGGTTGATCGAGAAGGAGATTGCTTCGGCCGGAGACGCGGGAGATTTTTTGACGGGGATTAACGTGGGATTTTCTCACTTATTGTTGGACTCGGGGCATGAGGTTAAAGCGACAGCTTTTTATGGATTGGTGGATTTGACGAAGAGTGAGATTCAGCTTTCGATGGCTGGGCACGTGAATCCGATTGCGGTTTTTGATGACGGCGTTCGTCAGCTCGCACCACCGGACCATGCCTGCGGGCCGGCTTTGGGCGTTGCCGAGAATAGCAGTTATGGAACGGTGTCCGCGCCACTGTCGGGCTTCCGGAGATTAATTTGTTTTACTGAGGGATTCCAGAATACGAGCAATGTCGATGGTAAGGAATTTGGTGTAACGCGGATGCTAGAAGAGGTTGAGCGAGGCGGTGATTTGGACCGTGTGATGGAGAGACTTGCAGAGGCAGTAAAGGATTTTGGAGGACATCAGAAATTTGAAAATGCAATTTGTTTGTTGGGATGGGAGATTACGAGATGAATTTGGAAGAGGAGAGGCTTGATTTGGCTCTCAAGGCTTCGAATGAGGGGATTCTAGATTGGGATCTCAAGACGGGAGAAATTTATTACTCCAATCGCTTGCTAGGATTTTTGGGTTATGGGCGTTTTGGGGCACCAAACATTTTAAAAGAATCGGAGAAACATGTGCATCCCGAGGATTTTGCACGGTTTACTCGCAAGCTGGATCGGGTCTTGCATCGAGGCGGGAAGTTGTTTGCAGATGAGGCAAGAATTCGTACGAACGCGGGAGAGTGGAAATGGTTTCGGGTAAGGGCTTTGCCCTTGCGGGATGACGATGGAACCTTGATGCGATTGGTGGGAAGTTTGATTGATATTTCCAAGCGACGCTTTGCCGAGAAGGCGTTAGCCGAGGAGCGTAAGATGATCGATTTGATTTTAGATCGGGTGCCGATCAATGTTTATTTTAAGGATAGGGAGTCACGTTTTATGCGGGCAAATCGGTCAACTGCTCAACGTGTGGGGGCTGGAACGATTGCGAATTTGATTGGGAAAACGGATCACGATTTCTTTGAAAAGGAGCATGCCGATTTCTCGCGGGCACGAGAGCTTGAAATTATGGAGGCGGGAATTGGCCAGGAGGAGAAGCTGGAGCATGAGATCTGGGAGGACGGGCACGATTCTTGGAGTTTGGTGACCAAGAAAGTGTGGCGGGGATTGAACGGGGAATTACTAGGGACCTTTGGTCTGACTCATGATGTGACCGAGTTGATTGAAACTGAGCGGAACCTCGAGCAGATTGCGGAGAAGTTGAAGGTGGTTAATCAGGAGATCAGTGAAGAGCGGCATCTTCTTCGTCTGGTTATCGATAATATGCCGGTTTTTGTTTACTTCAAAGATCTGGATTCAAACTTCGTTTTGGTTAATCAAAGGATGTCTGATCTTGTGGGAGCTAGATCTCCGAATGAGGCGGTGGGAAAAAATGATAGTCACTTTTTTGGTGAGAAATTGGTCCGGGAATCGGCCCGGGATGAGCGGGAGATCATGGCTACTGGGAAACCGGTGGTGAAGAAGCTGGAGGAGGTATCCTGGAAGGATGACCATGTTTCTTGGGCCGTGTCCTCAAAATACCCGTGGTATTTGCCGGACGGCACTTTGCGAGGAATCTTTGGGGTTTCTTCGGACGTCACAAAGTTGGTTGAAACGAAGCAACAGCTTGAAAAAATCACGAAGATTCTGGGGCGTCAGAATGATGCTCTTGAAGAGCAGTTGGGGCTGGCGCGCGAGATTCAGCAGGCGGCTTTACCCAGTGTGATCCCGTCTATTGCGTGCCATAAAAATGGGCGTAGGGCGGACTTTCATCATCGTCATCAGCCGGCTTCTCATCTTGCCGGAGACTTTTTTGAGGTGATTCCACTGGGTGAAGGAAAGGCGGGATTCTTTGTCTGTGATGTTATGGGGCACGGCGTGCGTTCGGCCCTGATTGTTTCGATGTTGCGTGGTTTACTTGAGAAGCAGGGAGAGACTTTTGGAGATCAGCCCGGGGCTTTTTTGGCGGGGTTGAATGATGGCTTGTCCCACTTGCTCGAGCGAACTCGTCAATTAATTTTCGCGACCGCGATCTATGGTTGTGTGGACTTGGAACGTGGCGAGCTGAAGATCGCTTCAGCCGGACATCCGAATCCCATTGTGAGTCGGAATGGAGTGGTTGAAATTTTAGAATTGGGATCTGAGGCCCAAGGTCCCGGATTGGGAATGGTCCCGGGGTTTGAATTTCCGGAGATGAGTCTTCCTGTTGAATCTTTGGAGGGAATCTGGAGCTTTACCGATGGTGTCTTTGAGGTTTTGGGTGCAGATGGGCAGGAGTTTGGCGTAGCCAGAATGTGTGAGGCGCTTCAGAGTGAGGATCGAAGCATGGAAGCGATCGACCGGATCGTGAACGCTGCCATCAATTTCGCAGCTGAAAAGGTTTTTGAGGATGATCTCTGTGTTTTGGGGATCGATTTTGGGCACCAGACTTGAGATCGCCAATATCTGTGATATTGCACCACCATCTTGAGCGAGAAAATTGCAATCCTGACTTCCGGCGGAGACGCTGCCGGAATGAATCCCGCGGTGAAATCGGCCGCTGATTATGCCCGCAAAAAGGGGATGATTCCTTACTTGGTTGAATGGGGGTTGAGAGGCTTGATTGAGGGGTGGATTAAAGAAGCCACACCTGAGCGTCTTAGTGGTATGCTCTATCGGGGTGGCACTGCGCTTGGTTCCTCGAGATCGAAGCGATTTTTTGAATATGAATTTAGAAAACAAGCTTTTGATAATTTGCAGAATTTTGGGATTTCGAAGCTCATCATCATTGGTGGAGACGGTTCCTTTAATGCGTTGAACCAATTCTACGTTGATTTCAAGGTGCCGTTTGCGGGGATCCCAGCTACGATTGACAACGATATTTCGGGGACAGATTACTGCCTAGGGGTCGACACGGCGCTCAATATGATTCGCTCAAGTGTGGATAGTATTCGTGATACTGCGTCTTCCTTTTCAAGGGCGTTTGTGATCGAGACGATGGGGCGTGATTGTGGGTATCTTGCCATGGTAAGTGCGCTTGCAAATGGTGCGGAAGTCTGTCTGGTTCCGGAGATTAAATATGATCTCGATGCGATTGGCGAACGATTACGGCAACAACGCGCGGCCGGAAAACGCTATGTTTTAGGGATCGTTGCGGAAGGAACCGGTATGGCCGAACCGCTGACACGTTGGATGGGCGACTTTTTGGATATGGATGCCCGTCTTACTGTTTTGGGGCATGTTCAGCGAGGTGGTTCTCCGACAGTTTATGATCGGATTATGGCCTATAAATTTGCAGTTGCCGCTGTTGATCACCTGCTAGCTGGCGATGCCAACCGGGTCGTGACTTTCAGGAATGGGCGATTTGGCAGTTCCTCGATCCATCAGATTTCTGACACCAAGCATGAGTGTGAGGCTAGTCTGCTTGATTTGGTTCGCGGATTGAGTTGCTAGCGGATGACCCCGCGTTTTGAGTTTTCGATAAAGGTAAGAAGTTCACAAACTTTCTCATTGTTCGCAACTGCTGGATCGAGGGTCTTAACGGCGTCGGTAAGATTGGTATCTTTCTTGAGAAAGAGTTTTTTGTAAGCAGTTCGGAGCGCTCGGATATTCTCGTCACTAAACCCACGTCTTTGAAGACCGATTTGGTTGACTCCGCGGACCGCGGATGGGTTTCCGTCGACGATCGTGAAGGGTGGGATGTCCTGTACGATTTTAGAGATTCCTCCGGTAATGGAATGGGCTCCAACCTTGCAAAACTGATGGACGGCGGTGAGGCCGGAGATGATAGCGTAGTCAGCGACCTGAACGTGGCCGGCGAGGGTCCCGTTGTTGGAAAGAATGACGTTATTTCCGACTTGGCAATCGTGCGCGATGTGAGAGTAGGAAAGGCAAAGATTATCTGAGCCAATGCGGGTCGGGGTGTTTTTTTCCGTTCCGCGGTGGACAGTTGTGTTTTCACGAAAGACATTGCGGTCTCCTATTATAAGCGCGGTTGGTTCTCCGGAATATTTGAGATCCTGTGATTTAATGCCGATTGCAGCAAAGGGGAAAAATTCATTTTCTTTGCCTATCTCACTGTTGCCGTGAATCACGACGTGTGAGTGGAGCTTACACCGTTCGCCGAGAG
>Ga0315321_10000149_pt1 | contig 45665 bp, 38 predicted proteins | sample M180m21515metaG_FD_203464 | JGI IMG/M metagenome (GOLD analysis project Ga0315321, IMG submission 203464) | Ammonia-oxidizing marine archaeal communities from Monterey Bay, California, United States - M1 80m 21515 | ecosystem: Environmental > Aquatic > Marine > Intertidal zone | place: USA... | reverse complement strand
CAGGCCGCGGTACTTCGAGGGCATGGATTGATGCGCTCATCTACCAGTGCAGAGAACGGTCGCCTGCAGCTCCTTTGAGTCGGTCAGCTCGCCCAGTTCACATCCGCCCACGACCCAAGCGCGGGCGGAGTCAACAGACGGCTCGGAGGTTCCATGTCCACGCTTGCCCTGATGGCGGTCCTCGCGCCCGCCCTCGGCCAGCCGATGGGCCCCTGGCTCGACTCCGCGCTTCCGTCGATGGCTGAAGAACCAGTTCAGAAGGTCGGGGCCTGTCCAAAGACCCATCTGCCCAACGGCATGCAGCTCCAACCCGCGCCCGAGCTTTACAAGATCTGGTTCGCAGACAAGGCCTGGGGCCGGCCCGAGATGGTCGAGGTGATCTCGACCGCCGCCGAAGAGATGGCCTGGCTGCTCCCAGAAGCCGATCCCATTGTCGTGGGCGACATCTCCACCCGATACGGTGGGTTCCTCGAGGGCCACAAGTCCCACCGCGCGGGCATCGACGCCGACATCGGCCTGTACTGGGGCGAAGCCAAGATGCACATGGGCGGCTTCCGCGACGTCACCCCCAACGACCTCGACCTCGAAGCCAACTGGCTGCTCATCAAGAGCATGCTCGACACAGGCCTCGTGGAGCGGATTCTCCTCGACCAGCGGCTGATTCTACGCATCAAGCGCTACACCGTCGAGGCAGGCGAGCTGTCCCAAGACGAGGCCGACCGGGTGTTTCCCATCGGCTACAACCGCATGTGGACCCACACCGGCGTCGTCCACCACGCGCCCAGTCACAAAGAACACATGCACGTTCGGGTCTTTTGCTGGGCCGACGACTGAGTCTGGTTCGCCACCCGTCAGCGACGCTCAGCCGAGCTTCTTGAGCTTGCGCCACAGTGTGGTGCGGTCGATGCCGAGCAGGCGTGCCGCAGCAGCCACATTGCCCTCACTGCGGGCCATCGCGCGCTCGATGGTCCGACGCTCCACATCCGCGAGGTTCATGGGCTGGGTCTCTGCCCGTCGTCGACCCGGAGTCCGCAGGTGGCCGGTCTCGATGAGACCTCCCGGCGGCACCCGAATCCACGCCAGCCGCAGCACGTTCTCCAGCTCGCGCACGTTTCCGCGCCAGTGGCGCTGGGTGAGCTCGGACAAGGCCGCATCCGAGAGGCCTTCGCAGGCCTTGGGCCGCCCTTTCTGCTTCGCTTCGTCTTTGAACCGCTGCAGAAAGTGCAGAGCCAGCACGGGCACATCCACCAAGCGGTCTCGAAGCGGCGGCACATGAATGCGCACCCCTTCGAGCCTGTAGTAGAGGTCCTCGCGGAAGTGACCCGCGTCGACGTCATCTTCAATATCGCGATTGGTGGCCGCGAGAATGCGCACATCCACTGTGCGGGCGCGGTCTTCCCCCACCCGCTGAATCTCCCCTTGCTGGATCACCCGCAGAAGCTTGGCCTGCAGCCCAAGCGGTAGCTCGCCCACTTCGTCGAGCAGGATGGTGCCGCCATCGGCCTCTTCAAACTTGCCTCGGCGGTCAGCGGTGGCACCGGTGAAGGCACCGCGGCGATGTCCAAACAGCTCACTCTCCACCAGTGATGCATTGAGCGCCGCACAGTTGACCTTCACGTAGGGCTTGCGCGCCCGGTCGCTCAGCTGTTGAACCGCGTCAGCGATGCGCTCCTTGCCCACCCCCGACTCACCGGTGACCAGCACGGGCAAGTCGTAAGGAGCCACCTGCTCGATGAGCGCATAGAGCTGCTGCATCTCATCTGAACCACCGATGATGCCCTGGAAGGAGCGCCGAAGTCCGAGCTGCCGCTCCAGGCTTCGGAGCTCGCTGAGGTCGGAGAATAGCTCGATGCCCGCGAGCGCCGTGCCATCGGGACCGCGCACGACCATCAAGCGGGTGCGGGCATGCACCAGCAGATCTCCATCGGGCCCCTTGTAGAACGTGTCACAAGCTGTCACGTCGACGCCGTTGAGCGAGTCGGTGAGCACGCAAGCAGTGCGACACAGGGGCGAGTTCATCAGATCCTTGCACGCACAATCGCCCACCTCCGCGTCGCCAAATCCGAGGAGCGAACGCGCCCGCCGGTTGAGGGCCAGCACCTTGCGGTCCTCCGCCGAAATGACAATGGCACCTTCATTCATGCGGTCGAGCAGGGCTGACACCATGGGGTGGGACAGCGTGGCCTGAAGGTCCGCGGTGAGCAGGGTGATGTCCATCAATCGTCCTCCGGAGTGAAACCCACTACGCACGTAGGCATCCGTGATGCATAATGCAACGGTGTAGTTGCAGGAATCCACTGTGTGCAGACCGTATACACTCGAAAGCCCAGCAATTACCGCCGGACCGCATATGGCACGGCGATTGCATCACCATTCACCGCAGGCCCGCCCTACACTGGTTCACTTCAATGTCCAGTCTGTGGGCGACCGGCAGACCGACCTCACGCTTCGCATCCGGAGGCCCCCCATGCTTCGAATCTCAGCAGAAGAAGAACGCGACCTCGCCCGGCGCATTCGCACAGCAGAGCGGCTCGCCCGTGAAGCCATCGCAGGCATCGACGAAGCTGAGAACATCCTGCGGCGGCGACCAAAGCGCACCGAGCGCACCCGCGCTGGTGCCATCGACCGGCTCATCGAAGGGGTCGATGCCTGCAGCGAGGTGTCGAAGAGCGACCCCGACGTCCGCCGATACTACAATCAGGCGCGCCACCACCTCGCCGATGCCGAGGCTCTTCGCTGGGAGCTCGCCATGTCGGCCCGCCGCATCGCACGCGGCGAGGCCCGAAAGCTCGCCTGCTCCTTGATGGGCGAAGAGGACCTCACCCAAGAGGGCTTCATCGGTCTGATGCGCGCCGCCAAGCGCTTCGACCCCGACCGGGGCATCCGCTTCTCCACCTACGCCCGCTGGTGGGTGCGTGCCCAGATGACGCGTGCGCTCGAGACCACCGGCCGCATGGTTCGTCTGCCCGGTGGTGCTGTGGAGCAGATCCGCAACCTCCAGCAGGCCGCAGCCCGCCTCGACCGGATGGGCGTCGACTGGACCGTCGACGATCTCGCCAACGAGGTGGGAATCGAAAAGCCCCGCGCGCAGCTCCTTCTCCGCCAGGGTGGGGTGGTGAGTCTCGACCAGCCCGACGATGACGGCTTGTCCGTCGGTGACCGCATCAGCGCGGTAGGCCGGGAAGTCCATCCCGACGAAAACGCCATCAAGATCCAGGCGATGGAGATGGTGAAGGGCGCCTTCGGTGAGCTGCTCGACGAGCGAGAGCGCTACATCCTGCTCAACCACTACGGTCTCGAAGGCCGCGACGCGCGCACCATGGCCGACATTGGCAAGTCGATGGGGCTGTCGCGTGAGCGCGTGCGCCAGATCGAAGTGGGCGCTCTGCATCGACTGCGCGCCACCATCTGAGGCGCCACAGCAGCCGTCAGCGCGCGACCTCTTCCCGGGGTCCAACATCCTTCAGCCGGCACTGGATACCACGAGGTCCAGGCCGGCTGTCCTGCTCTGCGCCCGATCCAGCCTCGTATATACACACCTTGTGCAAGAATCCGCTGTTGCGATGTGCAGTTGCAGTTCGCAACGTCGCAGCGGACACTTGCACCGCGTCGCCCCTCACAAACAATGTGCAAACGAACACAAACCGGTGGTCCCAGCCACCCGGCGCAGTCCCAAGAAACAGAGAAGCCCCCCAATCAATGCAACTGGGAGGCTCAGGTCGCGCAGCAAAAAGGCCGCAGCAGCTCAGTACTGAGCGCTGAGCTCGATCGGCGTCACGGAAGCGTGATCTCCGCGCGAGGAGATCTCTGCCAGTTGAACGCGCTCCTTGCCGATGGCCATCACCACAAGACCGCGCTCGGGAACCATATCGCCAGGCGACACAACGATACGACGCCCATCGGGTAGCGCGAGAATGGCGCTCGGGGGCTGCTCATCGAGGTGAGTACGGACGAGGCGCACCGGCCAGCCACTCATTGAAGCGGTCGGTGCAGTCGCCACGGTGGTGGGCGCGACGGGAGCAGCCGGGACCGTGGCAGCGACCTGCGGGGTGGCGGCCGAGTCGGTGTGAGGCGCCACGGTGGAACCGACCCGCGTGGCACCGCCGGCACCAGAGACATCGGCATCGGGCGCGACCCGAAGGTCTTCGCTCTTCAGCACCACGGGGTCGTCGCCTTTGAAGCGGGGGTCACCGCTGGCGATGTCGCCCGCGCCAGTGGGCATGCCACGAACAGCCGCCACCACAGGTACGGGGGACAATGGCTTGCCCGAGGGATCCATCGGTTCACAGGCCATCGCGCCGACCGCGAGCGCAGCGACAGATGCGGCCTTGAGAACAGAGCAGTGGGAGCGCAGCAGCATGAATCCTCCGCTGGGGACGCGGGAGCATAACCGAGGCGGCCCCGCTGGGTCGGCGCGGATACGGGGTCGGCATGTCAACACCATCACAATGCGCGGTACTCCATCGTTGTGGCGGCTGCCCTGCATGGTGCGACAGCCTCGCAGAGCGCCGCGAGCGCCTTCGTTCTGCCGTGCAAGCCGCTGTCCGCCAAGCGCCCGACGCCATCTTCTTGTCCGAGTCCACCACGGGTTGGCGACATCGGCTCACGCTGCGACCGGCCGCAGACGGGCGCCTCGGAATGTCTCCACCGCGCAGCCACGACGTGCTGGCCCTGGAGCGCTGCCCGGTCGCCCACCCCGCCATTGAAGCTGCACTGCGCACCCTGCCGCCGCTCCCCGGCCCATCAGAGGTCGAGCTGCGCACCAACGGCGAGCGGGTGGTGTGTGTCATCCGCAGCCGGTCCCCCCATGGCAAGAAGCGCAAGGGGCGTCCACCGTCTCGGGCCGCGGTGGCCCAGATCTCCGAAGATACCGTGTCGGCCGTCGTGGTCGATGGCAAGCGAGTGCGTGGAAACCCGGCGCTCGAGCTCAAGGTCAGTGGTCACCTGCTCCGGGCCAGTCCCGGCTCCTTCTTCCAGGTCAACGCGGGCGTCAACCAGCAGATCCTCGACTGGCTGGCCCCACGAATCGCGGCCCTCGCACCGGTCCACCTCCTCGATCTTTACGCCGGCATCGGCAACCTTGGCTTGACCCTGGCGCCGCATACGACCGGTCTCACCCTCATCGAGTCGTCTCGGTCGGCGGTCGAAGACGCGCGCGTCAATGCCGCGCGTCTCTCGCTGACCGCCGATGTGCGCAAGGCCGACGCCCACCGCTTCCAGGCTGGGGATGCCTTCTTCGATGTGGCCGTGCTCGACCCCCCGCGCAGGGGAGCCGGAAAGGTCGTGGAGCAGCTCACTGTCACCCGACCACGTGCCATCATCTACGTGGCCTGCGACCCGAGAGCACTCGCCCGCGATCTCACATTGCTCGACCGCCACGGCTACGCCCCCACCGAGCTGGCAGCCTTCGAGATGTTTCCCCACACAGCCCACCTGGAGACAGTCGCGGTCATCACCCCTGACGGAAGGCCCATCGCAGCTCCGCCCTGAGAGAATTCTCTGCAATTTCCCCTCGCCCTTCGCCGGGTCAGGGTGGACCAGCACCTACAGCTGGGACCCAACCGGCTGCGCAACGACCCGAAGGGACCATGCGAACTTCAGCTGCCGGCCCTCGCGCCCCACTCGATCTCGGCCCCGCGCTCGCCGCCACGCTGATCCAATTCCGCAAGACCCAGCAGAGGTGGGCCGACTCCACCACTCAGGACGCCATCGAGTCCGTGATCCGCATCCCCTGGTTCCGCCAAGTGCGAGTCGGCGTCGGAGTGCCGATCGTTGTGCTCTACAACGTGCCGGTGCGGCGGGCTGCCCAGCTAGCAGCCGCGCGCTTCATCGACGCCCACATTGCCGTTGTGGCAGCCAACCTCAGTGTTCCAGAGGCCGCCCTTCGACTCGTGGCCACCCGCCCGCTCGAGCGGGACTGGTCCACTTCTCCGGATGTAAACATCCGCGTCCAGCGGGAGTGGAACGAGCGCGAAGTGCCGTGGCGTCTACGCTTTGAGTCCACGCTCCGCACACACCTTCGCCAGCACGGCGCCACACCGCTCGAAGAACTCCTCGAAGACCGCCTGCTCGAGGTTGTGAAGGGCTGGCAGGCAGTGTCAAGAGCACGCATTGCGTTTCGAAAGCGGTCTCGCTACGGTCGCGGCGCTCACCCTTGACCTCGGGAGCTCGCCCAGTGACTCTCGCCACCGCCACCTACGACGCCGCCCTTGGCCGGCGAATCCAGTGGGGAACACACACTCCCCCGCGGTGAATTTACGGCCGCTGAAGGCGGCCGGGCCCCCGAGCACCCAGAGGTCTTGCCAGGTCAAAGCTGCTCGTCGAACTCACCTGAAGAGAGTGCTCGTCCGCAGCGCCGTGTTGCTTGGACTCGCGGCCGCACAGACCCCGGCGGTGGAGCTGGGCCAGCGCATGGCACACGACGCCAGCGATGTCCCCGCGCTGCGCCCTCTCGTCGACCAGATCCACACACTGGTTCCCACTCCGACAAAGGGACCGACATCTCGTGCCGCGCTCGAGGCCCAGGCCCGCGGTCACCACGTCGCCTTGTTCTTACAGGCCGATGAGGCGCTTGCCGACGGCGATATGGCAAGAGCCGAGGCCCTGTACACCCGCTTGTTCGTGCACTCCAACAGCTGGCGCATGCGCAGCCAGGCCCGCGACGGACTGGTGCAGATTGCCGCCGATCAGTGGCCACCGGGCTTTCGCTCTACCTTCCTCACCAGCCTGAGTCCGGCCGTGCTCACCGCTGCGCGCGCCCACCGCGTACCTCCGAGTGTCACCTTGGCGCAGGCCATCCTGGAGAGCGGCTGGGGACGGTCTGGCCTCACGCGCGAGTACCACAACCTGTTTGGGGTGAAGGCCGGCCGCTCGACTCAGAAGATTCGCTTGGCAAGCCACGAGCACATGCGGGGGCGGCTTCGTCCGAGTCGTCAGACCTTTCGCCGGTATGCCAGCAAGGCCCAATCCGTCTGGGACCACGCCGAGCTGTTGGGCAGCGACCGTCGCTATGCCCACGCCCGCGGGCACTGGACCGACTGGCGAGCCTTCCTCGAAGCCATCGCTCCCCGCTACGCCAGCAGTCCCACCTACGTGGCCGCCGTCTCCAAGATCGTCGAGCTGTACGACCTGGACAGGTGGGACAACCTCATCGTGCAGGCCGTCGAGGCAGATGAGCGCGCGGTGGAGGCCACGGTCACCGCGGACCTCGGCCCTGTCGACCCCCCAACGGATGACGCGATCGACACGGGCGCGCCAAGCCCCACCGAAGGCTGACCCCAACGAGCTGGGTACAGTTTCGCTCCAGTTGGGTTGCAACAGATCCCGTCTAGGATCCGCGACGGATGGCAACAGAAGGTTCCAAACCTAAGCTCCATTTGCCAAGCCGAGGCACCTCAACCTCTCGGCAATGGAGACACGATGCGGACCCACACCACACTCCTGACTTCCTCCCTCCTCACCCTCATCGCCTGCGGCGATGCCGACCTCGACTCCCAGCCCATCGAGGTCACGGTCGACGGCTGCTGTTGCGATGACACCGGAAGCGGCGGGAGCGACGGTGGTGGTGATGACGGCGGTGACGGCACTCCCATCGCGAGCACCAACCTCACCCTCATCGACCTCGGCATCGTATGTGACGGCGCAGAAGCCACGTTCACCCTCACCAACGAGGGAGACGGCACCCTCATCATCGAGGACATCCAGATCGAAGGCGACTGGGAGCTCGTCTCCGATGTTGGAGAAGTCGCAGCGGGCAGCTTCGCCGACTTCGACCTGATTGGAGGCGGCAACAACGGAAGCATCACAATCACCACCAACGACCCGAACAACCCAACTCTCACGGTGAGTCTGGTCGGTTCGGCCAACCAGCCCCCCTCGCTTTCGCTTGGAAGTATCCCACCTGTGTTCGCTCCTGGAGCCTCGGCCAGCTTCGAAGCCAATGTAAGCGATGACCAGGGCGCCGGTGCGCTGGCGATGAGCTGGGAGTCGGATGTCGATGGAATGCTGTCCACGGATGGCGCCGACGCTGCCGGCCTCGCCAGCTACGAATGGGATGGCGCCGCCCAGACCGAGGGCAACCACACGATGACGGTCACCGCGACCGACTCCTGCGGACTCTCTGTCTCCGAGTCGTTCAGCTTCTGCCAGAACCTCGGCTACAGCGAAGAGACACTGGACCTCACGACGTGGGCCTTCACCGGCGCCGCCAACTGGGACTCCTCCAACAACTGGCTCGAGCTCACCGACACATCCCGCTACATCGTGGGCACCGCCTTCCAGACGTCGGAAGAGGTGTGGTCGGACAACGTGTCCATCAGCTTCATGTTCTTCGCCAGCGGCGGCTCCAGCTCGGGTGCGGATGGCCTGTCGCTCACCGCCATCGATACCACTCGAATGACCACCTACCAGGGTGCAGCCGGCGGAGCCATCGGCTACGGCGGCCTTCCCGGCTGGTCGGTTGAGATCGACACCTGGGACAACACCGGCGACCCCGGCTTGTCCGAGCCCACTCGCGCAGACCACGTCAGCTTCGTCATCGACGGTGCCAGCAACGGGCTGGGCGAGGTCTACGCCGACATTCATGAGGTCGAGGACGGTCAGTGGCACGAGATGCAGGTCAACATGGCCGGCACCCACCTCACCGTGTCGATCGATGGCATCCCGTACATCGACCAAGAGGTCGAGGGCGTGACGGCCTTCCCAGCCCACGTGGGCTTCACCGCTGCCACCGGCAACGTCACCAACTACCACCTCATCGACGCCTTGGTGGTGGAGCGCTTCGTCTGCGAAGGTGACGAAGGATGATGTAGAGACGCAGGCTTTGGGTCGTCCCCGCAACGGAACGCGTGGAGACATCGCTCAAACCTTGCCGGTCCGCGAGACGTCTCCTCGGATCTACGGAGGAAGCCAGGGGAGACCGATCTGGCGCCACCTCACCCCGAGGCCGCCGCTCATCGGGAGCACGCTGCAGTGATGTTGGCATTGAGGCTCGACTCGTAGTCGGCCCGCCCCGGGTTAGCGCCGCAGGTATGTATGCAAACCTGACCGACTTCATCACCGCCCTCGACGACGCGGGCGAGCTGCACCGGATCCGCCAGTGCGTCTCGCCGGTCCTCGATATCGCCGCCATCACCGACCAGGAGAGCAAGTCCAAGTCTCCTGGTCAGCCGTCCGACGCCGCCCGGTCTGCCGATCCCCGCTTCTGGGATCGAGGCGGCCGGGCGCTGCTGTTTGAGCAGGTCGAAGGCAGCGACTTTCCGGTGCTGATCAACGCATTCGGCAGCTACCTCCGCATGGAGATGGCGCTGGGATGCCACAGGCTCGGCCCCACCCCCGGTGGCTTCGCCGCCATCGCCGACCGCATCGCGCGCTTGACCAAGCCGGTGCCTCCAAGCAGCTTCCGCGAGCTGATCGACAAGGCGGGCGAAGTGCTGCCCCTGCTGCGGGTGCTGCCCAAGACGGTGTCTAAGGCACCCTGCCAAGATGTCGTGGTGAAGGGCGATGCCGTCGACCTTACCCGCATGCCCATCCTGCGCTGCTGGCCGCTCGACGGCGACCTCGCCTCGGTCGGATACCCGGCGGACGTCAACAGAGGCGTGAAGGGACTGGGCCACCCCGACCTGTCGGCCGACGAGTGGGACGCCCGCTTCCGCGGACGCTTCATCACGCTTGCGGGCATCCACACCATCCACCACGACGACCTCGGCGAGGAACGCCCTGGCAGCCACAACATCGGCATGTACCGGGTGCAGCTCCACGGACAGCGCACGCTGTCGATGCACTGGCACATGCACCACGACGGAGCTCGACACTGGCGCAGCTGGAAAAAGGCCGGCGACCGGATGCCCGTAGCCATCGCGCTTGGCGGTGAGAGCGCCCTGCCCTACGCCGCCACCTGTCCCCTTCCCCCCGGCATCAGCGAGCTGTTGATGGCGGGCTTCCTCCACGGCCGAGGCATCCCGTTGGTGTGGGCGAAGACCGTGCCTGTCCGCGTTCCAGCCAACGCCGAGATTGTAATTGAGGGCTGGGTCGACGTGAGCGCTGGCTTCCCAGGCTGGGACCCCCGCGAGCCTGGCGCCGGTCCCCTCGGCAAAGGAGGCGTGTTCGAGGGGCCGTTCGGAGACCACACCGGCTTCTACTCGATGCCCGACCGCTATCCCCTGTTGCATGTCTCGGCGGTCACTCACCGACGGAACGCTGTCTACCCCACCACCATCGTTGGCCTGCCGCCCCAAGAGGACTACTACCTTGGCAAGGCCACTGAGCGGGTGATGGGCGCGCTGCTCAAGGTCGTCGTCCACGACATCGAGGACTACGACCTTCCCATGTTCGGCGCCTTTCACAACTGCGCATTCTTGCGGCTGCACAAGGACTACCCCCTCCAGGGTCGCCGCATGATGCACAGCGTGTGGGGAGCCGGGCAGATGGCCTGGACCAAGTGCCTGTTCGTTGTCGACGACAATGTTGATGTCCACGATGCCGCCGCAGTGCTCACCACCGCCGCACGCCTGTGCCGTCCCGACCGCGACCTAGTGACCGTGCGCGGTCCTCTCGACATCCTCGACCATGCGGCCCCTCACCTCGCAGCGGGCTCGAAGCTGGGCCTGGACTGCACCCGCAAGTGGGCAGGAGAACAAGCCGGCAGCACGCCCACCCATGGCGACGACGGTGAGCCGCTGCCCGCCGCGGAGCCCGGAACCGCCAGCAGCGAGGCCGCTACACTTGTTCAAATCACCGCCCTGGACGGTGTCTTGAGTGCCAGCATCCATCCAGATGCCCCGGGTTGGCTGCTCATCGAAGCAGACAAGGGCCTCGATGAGACCGACCGCGCACAGCTCGACCACAAGGTGCTGGAACAGGCTCTATCCATCGCACCCGTAGACGAAGACGCCTTGCCATTCGTCATTGTCGTGGGGCGCGGCGTCGACCTCACCAGCAGCATGGACCCCTTCTTCCACTGGCTGGCCAACATGGACCCCGGCCGGGACATGCTGCCTAAAGGCAACCGGGTGGGCTTTGCATGCGCCCCCAAGACCGCCGCAGATGCCCGACACAACGAACCCGTGCGGGCCTGGCCACCCGTGCTGTTGATGGACGCCGACGCCGACGGACGCGCCACTGTAATTCGCCGCACCGAAGGGCTCAGCGGACCAGCCAAGAAGCGTCAAGGCACCATCAGCTCCAGCTGAGGAAGCGTGAGCATGCCGGTGTGGGCATTGGCCACATCACCTTGCTCATCGACGATCACGGTGGTGGGCAAGGTCGCGATACCGTAGGCCTCTACGGTCGGACGGTCGGCGATGAGCACTGGATAGTCCATGCCGAGCTTCTTCACAGCTGCCCGCAGCTCTGCAGGCTCTCCATCCGTGGCGATGCCGAGCACGGCGATGTCGGGGTTGGTGCGCGCAAATCGGGAAAACTGAGGGACCTCCGCACGGCACGGACCGCACCACGGCGCCCAGAAGTTCAGCACCACGACCTGCCCCTTCAACGCAGACAGCTGCTGCCGGTCTCCATCGAGGACACGCAAGTCGAAGTCAGGAGCGGCCTTGGGAAGGTCGGGCGCCCGCAGCTGCCCAACGCCGTGAAACACCGCCGCCGCAAGTAAGATGCTCACGCTCCACTCGCGCGCCCCACGCCAAAAGCGACTCTTCAAGGAAGCAGCGGAGGCAGGCTCGGACATGGCGCATCCCTACCCCAGCGCCGCCGCGGTAGTCGGCTGGCTCGACCACACCTGCGCAGGGTCATACACCGTGCCGACAGCCGGCCAACGCCGCGGAGACCGCTCCCCATGAAGCATCAGCACCACATCCTCCTCGACGCAACCCACCTCGCCGGCAACGGTCAAGTGGGCCGCTACGTGCTTGTGCCCGGCACCCGCTCGCGGTCCGCCGCCATTGCCGAGCACTTTGAGGACGTCTCAGTGGTCGACAATCCACGCGGCCACACTGCGCATCTCGGCGTGATTCGTATCGGTGGCTCGTCGGTCGACGTCATGGCGATCTCCACTGGCATGGGCACCGCGAGCACTGAGATCATCGTCCATGAGCTACTTGAGGTGGGTGCGCGTCGCTTGGTGCGCGTGGGCTCCTGCGGCGCGATGGACCCCAACATTCGGGCCGGCGACGTGGTCGTTGTCACGGGCGCGGTCCGAGATGAGATGGCCAGCCGCCACATCGCGCCCACCGAGTTTCCCGCCGTGTCCCACCCTGCGGCTGTGGCGGCAATGGTGGATGGAGCCAACAACGCCGGTCACGGAGCCAACGCCTTCCTGGGCATCTGTCACACCAAGGCGAGCCTCTACGCCCGCGAATTCCACCACGGACCCATGGCCCAGAGCAACGAAGCCTACTGCAATCTGCTCGCGGAGTGCGGCGCGGTAGCGTCTGACATGGAGGCCGCAATGCTCTTCATTCAGGCGAGTGCACGGTCCGCGCGCAAGGCCCAGCCACTGGCCTCCGGCAACATCACGGTACCGGTGCAGGCCGCGTGTGTCCTGGGGGTCTACGGCGACGACGACAGCGACATGGACCTCGACCCCGCGCTCTGCCGTCTCGCCGACAAGCGGGCCATCGAGACCACACTCCAAGGCATCGTGGCCTGGGCGCGCCGCGACGGGGTCCTCTGAGCCAGGCCGTTCCGAGCTGGGGGTCTACCAGCCGCGGTCGGCTCGGATGGTGTCCAAGAGACCTGAGCAGCCCCGCTCACAGAGGTCGAGCACATCGTCGAAGCCCTGAGGACCGCCGTAGTAGGGGTCTGGGGTGTCCGCGCCAGATGGGCTGTCGGGATCGAGGTCGCGGAAGAGGACGAGGGTGCCTGAGAATGACCTTGAGCCGGGCAATCTTCGCAGGTTTCGAAGGTTGGACCGGTCCATGGCGAGCACGTAGTCGAACCGCTCCCAGTCGGAGTCGACAAACTGCTGAGACCGACTCGTGAGGGTGTAGCCCCGACGACGGGCGACCTGCGCACTTCGCCGATCTGCACCTTCGCCCACGTGGTGAGCCGAGGTGCCCGCGCTCTCGACCTCGATGCGGTCCGACAAGCCCGCCTGCTCCACCAGCGACACCATCACGCCATCGGCGGTCGGGCTGCGACAGATGTTGCCCAGGCAGACAAAGCAGACCCTCACCGTCTCCGCCATCTCAAGCCTCCAGCTGGTCGGCGATAGGGAGAATGCGGATGCGCTTGCCAGTGGCCGCGAAGATGGCATTGCACAGCGCCGCGGGCGCAGGCGGCAGGCCGGGTTCGCCCACCCCACCCGGCGGCTCGGCGGAAGGCACGACATGCACCTCGATGGAGGGTGCCTGGGCGAGCGTGAGCAGCGGATACTGGTGGAAGTTGGTGGCCACGACTGCACCGTCGACAAACGTAAGTCCCTCGCCCAGCGCTGATGACAGCCCCATCACGACTGCGCCCTGCACCTGCGCCTTCACGCTGTTGGGGTGGACCACAGTGCCGGCATCGATGGCCGCAGTGACGCGATGGACCGTGACCTTGCCGTCGACCACGGAGACGTCGCACGTCTGGGCACAGATGGACCCGAAGCTCCCGAACAGTGCCACCCCCCGATACTGACCCTCAGGGACCGGGCCGGCCTTGTCCAGCACAAGCTCCAGCACGGTCTTTTCGCGCGGGCTCTCCGACAGTAGCGCCAACCGCAGCTCCGCGGGGTCGCGCCCGAGCGCATGCGCGCACTCATCGAAGAAGCACTCCCGGAAGAAGCCGTTGTGGGAGCCGTGGACCGACCGCCAGAATCCCGTGGTGATGGGCAGATCGACGTTGACAGTACCGAGACGCTGGTCGGGGACCGCATAGGGCAGGTGGTGGAAGCCATCGTAGAGAATGACCCGCCCCAGCTTGCTGTTGACCACGAAGCTCGGCACCCCACGGTCGAGGCAGTTCTGGCCAGCCAGCTCGGTGGACCAGCCCTTGAAGCCGTCCGAGAGGTCGGCCTTGAAGCGGGCCTGCACAGTGGGACGGTACGCGCCCTTCGCAAAGGTCTGCGACCGGCTGTAGGTGACCTTGACGGGTCCATCGACGCGCAGAGCGGCTTGGGCGGCCACTTCAACCGCATCGACCTCGCTGCGTCGACCAAAGCCACCACCCAGCATCAGGGTGTGCACGAACACCCTGTCCGCCGCCATTCCGGTGGCCTTGGCTACAGTCTGGCGAGTGCCGACGGGGTTCTGCACGCCGGCCCAAACATGACAGGCGCTGTCGGTGAGGTGGACGGTGGCGTTGAGCGGCTCCATTGGGGCGTGCTCGAGGTGAGGCACCCGGTAGTCGGCGGTGAGGGTGACCGACTCCTCGGAGAAGCTGCCGGACTTGTGGATGGGCCGCTTGGTGCCGTGGTCGAGCGCATCCGCCAGCACGGCATGGATGGCGGCGTCGTCGAGCCCAGCACCCGCGCCGGGGTCCCAGCTGATCTTCAACGCGTCGGCGGCCTTCTTTGCGCTCCAGGTGGAGTCGGCGACAACGACTACCGCATCGCCATAGTCGTGAACTGAGCTCATCGAGAAGGCATCGATCACCCCGGGCATCGCCAGGGCATCGGTCGCATCAAAGTCGACCAGACCGCCGCCATAGTGGGGACACCACACCACCGCGGCATGCTTCAGGCCATCGAGCTGCACATCGATGCCGAAGGGACTGGCGCCAGTGAGCTTGTCGGGCAGGTCGAGGCGCGGAGGAGAGGTGCCGATGAGCTTGAAGTCGGCAGGGGACTTCAACACCGGATTCTTGGGAACAGGCTTGGTGGCGGCCACCCGCACCAGCGAGCCGTAGTCGGCCTTCTTTCCGGCACAGACCACAAAGCCGTCTTCGGTAGTGCAGTCGTCGGGACGCACGCCCCACTTCTCGGCAGCGGCAGCGATGAGCATCGCCCGCGCCGCTGCACCCGCACTGCGCAAGAAGTCCCAGTAGCCCCGCACCGACCCGCTTCCACCAGTGAATTGCACCCGAACTGGAAAGTCGACCGCGAGCCGCCGGAAGCGCTTGTCGATCGGCACGCCCTCGACCCGCACTCGGTCCCATGCACAGTCGAGCTCTTCGGCCAGAATCATCGGCAGCGCAGTGGTGACGCCCTGCCCCATCTCCACCGACCCCACTCGAAGCGTGACCGTGCCGTCGCTCGCAATGCGTACCCATTGGTTGAGGTGGACGTCGATGTCATCGGTGTCGGCACCCAGACGGATGGTGTCATCGACCCGGGGCGGCGCCGCCGCGTCGGCCCGGCGGGGCGCCCAGCCCAACACCAGAGCCGCCGCCCCCCCCGCTTGAAGCGCGGTCCGCCGGCTGAGGTTGTGCACACTCATGGCTGGGCCTCCTCTTCTTTGACGGCTTCCTCGTCGAGCGCCTCGTCTTCACGTGGAACAGCGGACTCCGGGGGCACCGGCTCGGGAAGCGTAGCCGCCGCACGTCGGATGGCCTTTCTGATGCGGTCGTAGGTGCCGCAGCGACAGAGGTTGGTCATCGACACGCCGATGTCTTCATCGGTGGGACGGGGATTGTCGGCAAGTAACCCCGCCGCCTGCATCAGCTGACCCGACTGGCAGTAGCCGCACTGCGGGACCTGCTCTGCGATCCACGCATCCTTCAGAGGATGGTCGCCCATGGCCTCGATGGTGGTGACCTCTTGGTCGGCCACCGCCGCGACGGGGAGCACACAGGTACGCACAGGCCGCCCCCCAAGGTGCATGGTGCACGCCCCGCAGAGTCCCATTCCACAACCGAACTTCGAGCCCGTCAGCCCGAGGTGGTCCCGCACAACCCACAGCAACGGGGTGTCCGGCGACGCATCGACCTCGTGGTCGACACCATTGACCCGCACTTTCACCATGAACCCTCCGGCCCGACATCCACAGACGCCGCCGAGCCGCCTATCCGGCTCAGGAGCACTGTCAGACCGCCACGCCATGTTCGACGGCCCACACTTCGAGGATCTGGATGCGGTCGCGCACATCGGCGGCCCGCTCGAATTCCAGCCGGCGCGCGTGTTCCTTCATCTGCCGCTTGAGCTTCTTCAGCGTGTTGCCCACTGTCTTGGGATCGACGGTGTCCTCGCCGGGGAGCGTGGGCACCGGAGGACCGTCGGTCTTCGCCAGCACCCGCTCGCCATCCAGCAGGGCCGCCAGAGGGCTATCGACCGCCTTTCGGATGGTCTCGGGAGTGATGCCGTGGACGGTGTTGTACTCCCGCTGCCGGTCGCGGCGACGCGCGGTCTCTTCCATCGCCGTAGCCATCGAGACGGTGGTCTTATCACCGTAGAGAACCACGTGACCATCGACATTTCGAGCGGCACGACCAATGGTTTGCACCAGTGAGGTGGGGTTGCGCAGGAAGCCCTCGCGGTCGGCGTCGAGCACCGCCACCAGTGCTACTTCAGGGATGTCGAGCCCCTCTCTGAGCAGATTGATGCCCACCAGCACGTCGAACTCACCCAGCCGCAGGTCACGCACAATCTCAATGCGCTCCAGGGTGTCGATGTCGCTGTGGAGGTAGCGGACCCTCACCCCCAGCTCACGGTAGTAGTCGGTGAGCTCCTGGGCCATGCGCTTGGTGAGCACGGTGACCAGCACCCTCTGGTCCTTCTTCACCGTCTCCCGGATCAGGCCGAGGAGGTCGTCGACCTGGTCTGCTGCGGGCCGAACTTCCACCTCGGGGTCGAGCAGCCCGGTGGGGCGGATGATCTGCTCGATGACCTCGCCGTGCGTCTGTTCGAGCTCCCACTTGCCAGGAGTGGCGCTCACGTAGATGGCCTGCCGGACGTGGTCCTGGAACTCATCGAACTTGAGCGGCCGGTTGTCGAGGGCACTGGGCAAGCGGAAGCCATGGCGCACCAGGACCTCCTTGCGCGAACGGTCGCCCTTGTACATGCCGCCCACCTGGGGAATCGCGACATGGCTCTCGTCGACCACCAGGAGCCAGTCTTTGGGGAAGTACTCGATGAGCGTGGGCGGCGGGTCGCCGGTGACCCGACCCGACAAGTGGCGCGAATAATTCTCGATGCCGCTGCAGCGACCCGTCTCCTCAATCATCTCGAGGTCGAACATGGTGCGGTCTTCGAGCCGCTGGGCTTCGAGCAGCGACTCCTTCTCACGGAGGTCGGTGAGCCGCACCGCGAGCTCGTCGCGGATGCTCTCTACGGCCCGCTGGAGCTGCTCCTGGGGGGTGACGTAGTGGCTCGCTGGGTAGATGGCGATGCGGTTGAGATCCTCGATGCGGGTGCCCCGGAGGGCGTCGATGCGGCTGATGCGCTCGACCTCATCGCCGAACATCTCGATCCGGATGGCGAGGCTGTCTTCGTGGGCCGGGAAGACCTCGATGACATCGCCACGCGCGCGGAAGGTGCCCCGGTGAAAGTCGGCCTCATTGCGCTCGTAGAGGATGTCGACGAGACGACGCAGCAGAGTGCGACGGGGAAGCTCGTCACCCACCGCCAGCTGCACCAGCATGCCGTCGTAGGCCTCCCGGGACCCCAAGCCGTAGATGCAGCTCACCGACGCCACGATGATGACGTCGTCGTGCTCCAGCAGTGCGCGGGTGGCGGCGTGGCGCAGCTTGTCGATGCGCTCATTGATGAGGGAGTCTTTCTGGATGTAGGTGTCGGACGACGCGACGTAGGCCTCAGGCTGGTAGTAGTCGTAGTAGGAAACGAAGTACTGGACGCTGTTTTCGGGAAAGAACTTCTTCAGCTCGCCGAACAGCTGGGCCGCCAGAGTCTTGTTGTGGGACAGCACCAGGGTGGGACGACCTGTGTTGGCGATGACGTTGGCCACCGTGAAGGTCTTACCGGTACCGGTCGCGCCGAGAAGCACTTGGTGTTGCACACCTTCTTGCACCCCACGGGTGAGCGCGGCGATGGCCTCGGGCTGGTCTCCCCCCGGCTCGAAGGGAGGATGCAGGGTGAACACAGCCACGGATCCCTCCGGGTCAGCGCAGCGCTGAACAGCTAATCAGTGCCCCAGACCCCGTCGAGCGCTACCGCCGCAGGCCCCTTGGGTTAGCTCCGCGACCCATCGGAGCGCCCCCATGGACCTCAACCACACCCTCGCTGCCCTCAATGCGGTCCTCAACGGATCTGCTGGAGTGCTCCTGACCATCGGCTGGTGGCTGGCCCGTCAAGGTCGCCGAGACACCCACAAGAAGGTGATGCTCAGTGCATTTGGGGTGTCCGCCCTCTTTTTATGCAGCTACCTCACGCGGGTCGCCATCGGAGGCACCCACCCCTACCCAGACGACGCACCCGCGCGCACCTTCTACCTCGTGATGCTCGCGAGTCACGTCATTCTCGCGGCCACGGTGCCCTTCTTCGCAGTGGGCGGCATCTACCTGGGCTGGAAGGGCCACATCGACACCCACCGCCGCGTGATGCGCATCGGCCTGCCCATCTGGCTCTACGTGTCCGTGACGGGCGTCGGCGTGTACCTGATGCTCTACCAGCTCGCCGGTACCTGACCGCGCGGGCGGTTCGCAGGTCTCAACAGTGGGCCGAAAACGCCCGCCCTGGAACACACCACGGCAACAACGACGCCGCCGTCCGGGCATCGGCCAGCGCACGATGTGCCCCCTCCGGCTCTACCCCCGCACGGCTGGCAGCCGCCCGCAGTCCCAGCGACTCCCAGCGCCGCTTCCGCACTCTGGAGAACGCCTTCCGCAGGTCGAGGTGCTGGCGACCCAATAGCCAGGGAAGCCCACTTCGACGGCATTCTCGCGCGAGGATGCGACGGTCGAAGCCTCCCCACGCGCAGAAGGTGGACGCGCCGGGACCCCGAAGACAGGGCCACGCCTGCAGCAGGGTCCACATCTCCGCGAACACGGGTGCACCATCGACATCGTGCTGCTGGATGCCTGTGAGCTGAGTGCAGAAGTCCGACAGCACAGGTCGCAGCACCGGTCTCACCAGCGAAGACCACTCGCCGAGGACCTCCCCACTGTCGCCGTCTACCGCCACCACCCCCAGCTCAATGACCTCGCGCACGCGACGGTCGAGCTGCTGTCCCGGTGGACCGCAAGTCGCCTCTACGTCTGCCACCAAGAGCACAGCCACGTCCACCTCAAGACTCCCAGCGGAAGCGAGGTGCAGTCACACCGTCGCCAGGGAGCAAGACGACAGGGCTATCCTGCGACGAAGCCACGCCCCATCCGAGGCCTGAAGAGGCGCTTCTAAGACCTACTCAAAGTCGTCGAAGTCGTCGTCGAGATCATCCATATCACCGAATTCTGTTGGCTCGTCGAGCTCCACGGGGGCGGTGGTCGCCCCGGCCTCTGGCAGGTCATCGAGGCCGCCATCGTCGAGGTCATCGCTGCTGTCAGGGGGCAGAACTGCCCGCGCGCGAGGGTCGGCGGCGACCTGATCGAAGGTGCGGGTGTCGATGCCGAGGGGCAGCGCCTGCGCGTGGGGGGCTTCGAGGGTGCCCCGGATGTCCCAGGCCACCAGTCGGGCGGCTAGGTCGGCCAGTGTGGCCCGCTCACCCGGTCTTGCGCTGGATTCGAGGTGCACATCGATGGCGCCCGTCCAGTGCAGCTCACCAGATCCGGCGTAGCGCAGGGGTCCGAGGTCGATCTGCAGGCTGGTGAGGTCGACGCCCTGGCCATCGAGCCGAAAGCGCACATCGAGAGCGTCGTCGCCGACCTCCTCATCTCCTTCCTTTCCGAGCACGCCCAGCGCAGGCAGAGCCAAGAGATTGCCGTTGCGCACATGGAAGCTGCCCTGGCCGGCCGCAACCTTGAGGTCGCCCACCTTGTCGAGCCGAAGGTCCACGCGTCCCTTGCCCTTCACGGTGCCAGCGAGCCCTCCATCTGGAGAGCCGCCTTCGAGCGCCCGCATCTGCTCAAGGGTGAGTCCCGACAAGGTCCATCGCACGTGGCCTCGGTCGTCGTTGAGCGACCACCATGCCTCCGTGACCCCCAGCCGTCCGCCAAGACCCGCGATGCTACCGCCTTTTCCGCGGAGGGTGCCACTGGTGAAGGACACCGGCGTGGTGCCCGAGAGTCCACCAAAGCGGTAGCCAGCCTGATGCCAGGCACCATCGGACAGCGACAAGGTGCCCGCCACAGTGGAGCGCCCCAGGGGGTCGGCGAGAGACAGCTGTCCATCAGCCACGAGCTTGATCTGTCCGGCACGCACATCTTCCAGCGCGGCCTGGGCGGAAGGGGGCAGAAAGCGTCGGCCAGCGGGATCGGCTAGATCGACGGCCACATCGACCTTGTCGATACGAACCTGGTCGGCGCCCACCGCCATGCCACCCTCGATGCTGATCCGCCCACCGGAGCCAGAGGCCACCGAGGCATCGAGCGCCAGCCCACCGTCGGCGGGCGCGAGCACCACATCGACGTCCGGCCAGGCCAGCTGGCCGATGGGGTCACTGTCGACGGCGACCTTGGCGTCTTCCATCCACAGTCCACCGATGGCCGTGGTGCCGCCCTTCTGGACAAACTGGACCGCCAGATTGGCCCGTGCCGTGAGCCGTCCCATCCCCAGCTTGGCACCGGCATCGGTGCGCAGCTTGTCCAGCCGAACGCCAGTGGCGCGCGCGGAAACGGTGAGCTTGTCCTGGGCGTCGAGCACCACGGCGGGGAGTGCGAGGGTGCCGCCCGCGCCCTGGAGAGTCGCATTGGCCACGCGGGTGGCCCCGCCTTCGACGGACAGCGACGCAGACCCCGAGTCGACCGGCATCCGAATGCCCGGCAGAGCGACCTGCCCGTCGTGGAGACTCACATCAAGCTGAAGAGATGTGTCGCCCGCAGCCAGTGGAACGCGGAGTCCGCCGGAACCCTTGATGCGACCGCTCGGCACAAGGGCGCGGATGGTCGCCCGCAGCTCGGGCGGGAGGAGACTCTGCACGGAAGCCGCACCGATGTCGGCGTCGACCGAGAAGACGGGGAGGTCCAGCAGGTAGGTGCGGAGGTCGAGTGTGCCCCGCCCGCCCACATGCCCGGCGCCAGTGTCGAGTCGCACGTCGAGCGCTGTGGGTTTCCCACCGGCCGGATGCTTGAGGGTGCCGCCGATCGTGGCCAGCCGCCACGGAGCTTGGCCGTCCGGGATGATCTGGAGCGACGCACCATCGAGAACCAGCTCAGACACCACAAAGCGCTCGGTCCAGTGGGGCAGGGAGTCGGTCTCTTCTGTGGACTGCGCCTCGGGGGACGGAGACTCGGGCGGCGGAGGGAGAGGCCACCCGCGAAGTCCGGCGTCGGTGAGCTGGAGGTCGACCGACAGGCCGTTGATGGAGATGTAGTCCACGGTCACCGGCACGCCGTTGGGTTGCAGCTGTAGATTGTGGACCTCGGCGTCGTCGATCGACAGGACGGGGCCGCCGGTGGGATGAGCCAGCAGCAGGTCGTCGAGTCGAAGCCCGAGGGCCAGGTCCGACGACGACACAAACACTCGTCCCGACGCATCGACAACCGCGTGGCGGTGCTCATCTTCACGACCACGGCGCAGCAGCTGGTGGAGTGCGAGGCCGCGGGCGTTCAGGTCACCCGCCAGCGCCAGAGACCGATCGGCCATCGCAAGATCAGCCTGCGACACGCTCAGCTCGCCGCCCAGCATCCTCGCCTGGGCCTGCGCGATGTGGGCCAGTCCATCGGCGAAGCGAGCTTCGAACCGCGCGTGTTCGATGGGAAGGCGCCAGTCGCCGGCCGCCCCATGGAGGTCCTCGATGGCCACCCAGGTGGAGACCTCGGAGCCTTCGATCACATTGCGCAGATCGAAGCGCCCGGAGAGGCCGCCGGTGACCGTGCCACTCAGCTCGTGGGTCTCGATGAGCTGCCGCACGGTGGGCGACAGCTTCGACACGAGCTGTGGATCGGACAGCTCCACCAGCAGAGTGCCATCGTCGATCCAGGCCACCCAGCGGTCTAGATCGAGGTGAGCGTCCGCCCTGACGACCACGCCAGGAGGGTGCCCGAACATCAGCTCGGCATGGTGACCGGGAGTGCCGGCGGGGGTGGCCGCGGGGTCGGCGTCGAGGAACAGCTCGATGCCATCGATGCGCAGCACCTCTGTCTTTCCGTCTTCGATCACCAGCACCCCATCGTTGATCTCGACGTGGCGCAGCTCCAAGATCTCGGAGGGACGCAGCGCCCGGTCGAGACTGTCGGCGTCGGCGAGGGACTCGGACTCGATGAGCTCGGAGAAGCCCATGGGCACAAAGCCAAGCACGTCGGGATCGGGACGCAGGTGGACGGTGGGCGAGTCGAGTACCAGCTGGCCGATGCGCAAGGGCTCTGATTCATTGGGGACAGCGGCGAGAGAGACCGTGATGTGAGCCACCTCAAGGATGGGGCGGGCGTCGCGAGCCACCAGCCTGAGGCCATCCAAGCGCACTGTGGTCGGACCCACCACCGAGAAGCCATCGAGCTCCACGTCGGGCACCAGCCAGGTCTCTGCGACCGCGATGAGCGCGCCACGGATCCAGTGGTCCGCAGCCGTGGTGCGCCAGAGCAGAGTGCCCGCGACCGCCAACACCATGAGCCCGACGGCCCCCCCGAGAGCGCGCCGACGGAGAGCACTCATCCGCGCACCACCTCGACAAAGCCCTCCCGCAGAAGGTGGTGCACAAACCCGAGCCGATGCGACTCCGGCAGCGGCAGCTCCCCTGCACGCCAGGACGGCTGCTCGGCCGCGAACTCCAACAGCTCTTCGGCACCCGGCGGCAGGCCGACCGTCTTTCCGTGAAAGCGCAGCTCTACCCCTCGGTCAACGCGCACGACTCGGTACATCAAGCCGGGTCGACGGCGAAGGGTGGTGTTGGCGTGAACCCGCCGCTCCGAGGCCCCGAGCTGTCCGCCGAGCAGGGGCAGGCGAGTCTGCACGAACCGCTCCACGATCCCATCGAGAACCGACTCATGGTCAACATCTTCGAGGATTCTTTCCACCCGCTCCGCCCAGCCTTTGGACAGGTCCTCGTCGCCCCCAAACAGACCGACGGGAAGTACACCTCGCATCTTGTCGGTCGATGCCGCCGACTTCAGCTCAGCAGCCGCCACATCGGAAGCGGTGATCGGCGTGAGCTCGATGTCGAGCCACAGCGCGTGACCGTCGAGCTCAAAGCGGGTGGAGGCGCCGGGCGGCACGTAGACCGCGGTGCCGGCGACCTGCTCGAAGACAGCGGGCGGGAGGTCGGGATGGGTGACCTCGACGGTGCGCCGTCCCACGCACTGCAGGATGTAGCGGTGGGACCGGGCCAGCTGACGCGCAGACCAAGCGCGGGCATCGGCAGGCGCCAACACTGCGGTCGAGCGGCCGCGCATGTGGAAGGTGCGCTCCAGCGCGCGGACCAGCCGGGCGGTGGGGCCGTGCTGGCGGTGAAGCTCAGGGAGGCACACACAGCAGCCGCGGGACAGCCCTTCCCGAAGCGAGTCGGGGTCGGCGAGCTGAACCGAGCGGCCCCCCCAGGACACCACCTGGCAGAAGGAGCCGGCCGACAGCTCGTCATCCCCGTCGCGCAGCGTCACAGTGGGGTAGCGAAGGGCAGTGTCGGCGATGATGCGGTCTAGCTCAGCGAGCTCGAGCGGCGTGGACAGCACCGGACGCAGCAAGACTGCCTCCTTGCCGTCCATGTGACCGACGAAGACCTCTGGCGGAAAGGGCGAGACCAGCTGTTGAAGCTCGGGGAGTCTCATGAGCCTTCCTCCGCGGTATCTGGGGAACGCGACAGCCCGGCGGACAGGGGCAAAGTGGACCGGCGAGGCGCCACGAGGTCGGCCAGAGCCGCCTCGACATCGTGGTCCAGCAACACATCCTCGACCTGCTCATCGAGCCAGTCGGCTTGCTTGTCCGACAGCACGACCAATTTCCGAGAATTGATGCGAATGGACTTCCCGCCGCCGTCCTGCCCCAGTCGCTTGACCACGACATCGGCGAGGTCGCGCCACGTATAGGGCGTGATGCGGAGCGTGAGCTGCACCGACGAGGCGTCTGCCACGCCGGCATCTTGGACCACAAATCCGCGCGGCACATACAGCAGGTCTCCGGCCTCCAGGCGCACTTCGAGCAGACACTCGCCGGGCGTGACCCCTTCGGCCGCACAGGTCTCGCTGCGCACAGGCTGCTCGATGTGGGCGGGGTACACCTTCCAGCGGCGGGCGCCGAAGATCTGGAGAATGACCCGATGGCCGACATCGTAGGAGGCCAAGCCCAGCTCCGTGTTGCCCACAGGAGCACGTCGCACGTCGCACTGGACTTCCGCAGCCAGCAGCTCACGGAGGGCTTCGCAAAGGTTGCCCAGCGGTCCCCAGATCCGATCGACTTCGGACAGCGACAGTGTGAAGCCGTCGTTGAGGAGGTCGAACACACGCTCTGGCCGGGCGAAGTTCGCCACACTGCCAGTGCCCCAGGGCAGCCTCTGGACCGCCCATGAGCGCGGCAAGGCAACCTCATCGCCACGGTGCAGAGCCAGCTCGGGAGCGCCCAGTCCTCCCTCGGACAGCAAGCCGTCGAGGGCCTCCACCGAAAAGAGGTCGCGCCAGCGCGCATGGCCCTCGAGCTGGCCGGGACGGTCTCCTCGCACCAGCAAGGGAGAACGGTCCCAGTGGCGTCGAGCAAAGACATCGAGGGAGGTGGGCGCCAGCAAGTCGGCGAGCGCGGTGGAGTCGGACAGCGGCGCCATCGGCATCCCCAGGAACATGGACCAGATTGCCGAAGCGCCCTATCCGATGAGGCCCCCTCTGCGGCAGAGTCGGGCACACACAAGCGGCCGTCTTCGACTCCAACGACTCCCCAAGCCGGCCCGCAGCCCGGAGCCACCGTGCCCGCACCTCAAGCTCTGCTCGGTTTGCTCGTCTTTCCGGCGCTGGCGTGGGCCCTGTCCACCGACCGCAGAGGGGTGAGTCCGCGACGGCTCGCCACCGGAGTGGTCGTCCAGCTGGCACTTGGCGCGGTCCTACTTCACCTCCCCGGAGTGGAGACGGCGCTGCTCGGACTCAACAAGGGGGTGCTGCTCATCGAAGAGGCGACCGGCGAGGGCGCGCGCTTCATGTTTGGCTACCTGGCGGGTGGGGAGCAGCCGTTTGAGGAGCGATCGCCAGGTGGGGCGTTCATCGTCGCGTTTCGGGTGCTGCCGCTGGTGTTGGTGGTGAGCGCACTGTCTGCGGTGCTGCACCACGTGGGGGTGATTCCCGTGCTGGTGCGCATGTTGGCCAAGGGCGTGCAGAAGGTATTTCGCACCAGCGGACCGCTCGCCTTCGGGGCCGCCGCCAGTGTGTTCTTCGGCATCATCGAGGGACCGCTGCTGGTGCGTCCGTGGCTGTCCAAGCTGACCCGTTCGGAGCTGTTCGCGCTGATGGTGTGCGGGATGTCCACGGTCGCAGGCACCGTGATGGTCCTCTACGCCTCTCTTGTGGAACCGGTGCTGCCCGGGGCGCTCGGCTGGATTCTCATCGCGAGTGTGATCAGCGTGCCGGCCGCGCTCACGATGGCCCACGCGATGGTGCCCGGCGACGACGCCACTGACTCCGCCATCCCCGAGCCCGACCAGACCGACGCAAACGCCATCGACGCGATGATGCGCGGCACCACCGAGGGCACCCGGATGGTCATCGACATCGCCGCCACCATCGTGGTGCTGTTCGCCACCGTACACCTCGTCAACCGAGGGCTCGCTTGGCTGCCGACCGACACACCCACCACCGCCCAGGGCCTCGCGGGACTGGTGTTTCGTCCCCTGGTGTGGCTGGCTGGGGTGCCTTGGGCCGAGTCGGCCGTGGCCGCAGAGCTGATGGGCACAAAGACCATTCTCAACGAGTTCGTGGCCTACATGGACCTCGCAGCACTCCCCGACACCGCTCTGTCCTCACCTTCGCGACGCGTCGTGGTGACCGCGCTGTGTGGCTTCGCCAACCTCGGCTCCCTCGGCATCCTCGTCGGAGGGCTGGGCAGCGTCCTTCCGGACCGTCGGTCCGAGCTGGCTGGACTCGCGGGACGTGCGGTCATTGCTGGCAGCTTGGCCACTCTGTCCACCGCAGCAGTTGTCGCGTTGGTGGGCTGAGAAGCGCGCGCGACCTCCGCGAGTCTCGACTACCCGCCGGCCGTGAGAGGCACGTGGTCACTGCGACAGTCGATGATCTGGTCCCGCTCCAGCTGCCGCACCAAGCGCCCCAGCCGCTGCACCAGTGCGGCGGGCGGAGAGTCGAAGCGCACCGCGAAGGTGCCCGCAGCGACCTCTCGCACGACAGTGCCGCGCGCCACCTCGACCGGACCACCCAGGCGCAGCGCCAGGCCAACCTCCTGGCCTTGACACAGGGCAAAGGAGGTGCGGAAGACGATGCCCGACACCGAGGCCTGCACCACCTTGATCGCCCGGTCCGGACCCAAAAAGGGCACCCGGCCCCAGGGGTCGATCCAAGCCGGCAAGTCGACCTCTACGCGCTGACCGGACCGACGCTCGGAATCGGCATCTGGAGTCCCGAACAAGGGCTGGGGCGGACCGGCGAGCGACGCAAATGTGCGCAGGAAGCCGGGACCATCCGGGGGCCGCAAGGTCCAGCGTCCGCCCGGAAGGCGAAGGCCCACAGTGGTGGACGCACCGGTCTTTTGGGGAAGCCAAGCCAAGCCGTCCAGGGGCACGCAGAAGCAGTCCCGATCGTCTCCAGCCAAGCGGAAGGCCACCTGACCATCGGCCACGCGAAGGCGGCCCCACGACCACGCCGCGCCCTGCGCATCCGAGCGGGCTTCGAGGCTGGCCTCCCACCGTCGGTTCCCGCGGTCAGGACGCTCCAACACCACACTGCGGCCCGCCCGCCAGCGCGCGCGCTTCAGCTCACCGGCCAGGGCACGCAGCCCCGACCCGAACCAGCTGCGACCACCGCCCGGACCTTCCACCGTGACGCCGCTGCGGGAGCCAGTGCCCCGAATCGACTGAATTGCGTCCCAGTCCCAGTGTTGGGCCGTGCCAGACCCAAACATTCGTGACCACGGACGCATGGGACGGCTGGTCACCCCACGGGGGCCCATCGCGAGCCAGACAGATCCACTGCCCCAGCCCGTCTTCGCGCGGGTGGTGAGATGAAGCGCCCTCGGCAGTCGCCGATCACAACCTTGCGCAACAGCCCGAGCGGCGAGCACAGCCGCCACCCCGTCTCCCCCCATACACAGACCTTTCAAAGTCTCGAGCCCCCGACCACGCACCGCAGACAGCTCGGACCACCGAAATCGCCACCAACGCGCGTCGGTCGAAGACGCAAACACCACACCATCCGGGACCGCCATCAGCACCCCGTCGGTGCGGCTATCCAGGCCGCTGAGCTGCGCGAGTCCGCCGCCCAGCACCGGCTCTTCGGGTCCGAACTCGCGGCCGCCCTCCGGAAACAGCCACGCCTCGATGCGACGGGCGAGTGGCTCGAGGTCGCCTCCCCGAATCCGGAGATTCCCGAACTCCGTGAGTATCAGTAGCGACGCCCCTTGCGAATCAGACGCCATGCGGACGCCACGTACAATTCCACGAGGAAGCACACGCGGCCCCATCGCGGACCGCAGCTCCAGCGCCCGGACCCAGAGCACCACGACGGCTTCGTAGCGATTGTCGTCATCGACCACCACGCCGCAGCCCGCAGCGAGAAAGGGACCGAGACCACGACGACGGAGATGGGAGGTAGTTGTTGACATGATATCCGACTATACGGATCTCATTGTTCCCTACAAAACCCTCTGAAGCTCAGAGAGTGGAACAAAGATGACATCCTGTGGCAAGGGTGCCCGCTGCGCCCTAACGATCCATACTGTAGATTGAAGGGGCGGCGACACAGGTCAGGGGCCTCGGCTCCAGGACAGACTATGAATGTACCCAAAATTCTGAGCACCCACGATGTGGCTCGATTCTGCGGGGTCACGCCTCGCACTGTCTTGCGTTGGGTAGACGCAGGTGTGTTGCCTGGCTATCTGACTGGCGGCGGCCGGAGGAGAATCCAAAAAGGCGACCTGATCCAATTCATGCGCGGTCGTGGAATGGCGCTCCCCGACGAGCTCCAGCCGGTACGCAACCGAGTGGCCATCATAGACGACGACCTCCTTCACCTGCAGATGATGCAGCGTGTGATGCGCAGCATGGCCCCTCACCTTGAGATTCGCACCGCGGCGGACGGCTTCAGCGCGGGCGCGCTCTTATTCTCATTCCGTCCCCACCTTGTGTTCCTCGACTTGGTCATGCCAGGCCTCGACGGCTTCGATGTGTGTCGACGCATCCGAGCAGAGCCCCAGTTCGAGGGCACCGGCGTGGCGATTGTCACCGGCCACATGAATGCGCCGGTCCGACGACGTCTCACCGAGCTGGGCGCCGATGCCTGCCTTCCCAAGCCATTCCGACGGGCCGATCTGCGCCCCATTGTGCAGCGCTTCGTGCCTGCTCCCCAGCAGTCCGAGCGCGCCAAGGCCGTGGGCTGAACCCGCCACCGAGTTGAAACCGCTCGTGCCTTTCCAAGACAGTGGTGGTCCGATAGCCCACCATGTTGTCGCGCTCTCGACGAGGAGCGGCAGGCCCATGGAGACGCAATGAGTACTCGGCCCTCGGTCCTTCGGACCTTTCCCCAAGTGTTGGCGACCACACTGTTGCTTGGCTGCACCGGTGGCAAGGTCGGCACGCTCTACTCCGACACAGGCGACGAAGAAGCCGACACCGACACCGACACCGACACCGACACCGACACCGACACCGACGCCGACACCGACACCGACACCGACACCGACGCCGACACCGACGCCGACACCGATGCCGACACAGATGCCGACACCGACGAAGACGGCGACGGTTGGACGATTGAAGCAGGCGACTGCGACGACACTCTGGCCGAGGTGAACCCCGGGGCCGAAGAGGACTGCTACGACGGCCTCGACAACGACTGCGACGCCGCCACCGCCGACTGCGACTGCGATGGCGACGGGGTCGACGCCGAAGAATGTGACGGCGAGGACTGCGACGACACCAACCCGGACACCTATCCGGGCGCCACCGAGCTCACCGACGGCGAGGACAACAACTGCGACGGCGAAGAAGACGAGGGCGTCTACTGCAACGCCTTCTTCCCGATGTCCAACAGCCCCACCGCCGCCCGGGTGTACTCGACCACCCCACAGAACGGCACCACCTACATCGAGACCGTCACTATCGGCAGCTGGGACAGCGGCACCGGCTCGGGCACGCTGGATCGCAACTACTTCGATGGCGGCGGCAGCAGCTTTGATGCGGTCGAAGACCGTCTGTGCGTGACCGGTCGCATGGGCATCGCGGGGTGGGAAATGTCCGGCGGAACCGGCCTGTCCACCACGGTCACCTACGACGTGGCGCGCGTCGAGCTGGCCGCCGAAGCCGACCTCACCAGCGGTCACACGTGGAGCTTCGACTACACCGCCACCGACTCTCTCGGCCTGCTCGACTACAGCGCGTCCGGTACGTACACCGTCATTGGCGACACCACCTACACCACTCCCGCCGGCACCTTCGATGTGGTCGAAGTCGAAAACGACTACACGCTGGTCGACAACGGCAGCTCCAGCCTCCTGGGCCTCGACCTCGACCGTGAGGGCAAGGTCACGCTGTACTACGTAGAGCGGCTGGGCGTGCTCTACAGCGAAGACATCGCAGACGACGGCACCGTCGTGGAGACCCGCGAGCTGCAGACCTACAACGGCTTCTACCCCTGAGCGCTGTGGCTTACCGAGCGCCGAGTCGCTGTAGGCAAGCCCGATACGCCCTACACGGGTGGCGGCTCTCTGTAGGGTCGCCAAGTGATGTACTTGGGACGGCTGTCCAGGCGCACATGCAGCCAGGAGACCCCCAGGCCCGACGTGCTGAGCCACACGATGTCTTCTGGACGCTGGTGGAACCAGTCTGTGAGTGCGGCACCAACTGCCTTCCACAGAGCCGCGCGCCGCCTGGCCCCTGCCGTGCGCAGAAATTCGACCAGGTGGGCACTGCGCTCCCCGTCACCTCCTTGGACGGGCGCCACCAGCACGGCGTCGCGACCGAGGTTGTCGAAGATGGCCACATCGACTGCCCCCCGGAGCTGCTCGCGAAACGGACGGGAGTCGGGTTCCAGCCGAGCCACCGCCGGACTGTGGAGCACCATCCACTCGAATGCGGAGTCGGCTGCAGAGGTCCCACGCATGGGCCTGCACTCCCAAAACACCCCATTCCACGCCGTTCCCGCGATAGATCGCTCCAGCTCGGAGGCCACTTTGCCCCCCGCAGACAGCCCCTCGGCAACCTCCGCACAGCTCAGAGGACGTCCGCTTGTGTCGACCAGATGTCCCCTGTGACCGGCTCGCTGCCGTAGGGGCTCCACCACTGCCTTGGCTCCGTTGAATGCCATGCTTTGCTCCGAGTGCACGGCTAAGCGTACCCGACCGCGCCGGAGATGCCGTGTCCCGTCCTCGCTCGACTGCCGACACCCTGACCGACTTCAGCCAGAGCTCATTTTCCTTCGAGGGCGTCGAGCGAAAGATCTTTGAGAAGGGTGACGGGCCGCCAGTGCTCGTGATGCACGAGATCCCAGGAATCACCCCTGAGGTGGCGGACTTCTCCCGGCGCGTGGTCGACGCTGGCTACCGGGTCACCATGCCTGTGCTCTTCGGCACCCCCGGCAAGCCCTTCAGCATGGGCTACAGCCTGCGAGAGGTGGCCAAGGCGTGCATTGCCCGCGAGTTCTCGGTGCTCGGACTCCGCCGGTCGAGTCCCATTACATCCTGGCTGCGCGCGCTATGCCGCCACCTTCATGCCCAACATCGTGGACGCGGCGTGGGCGCCATCGGCATGTGTCTCACCGGCAACTTCGCGCTCGCGCTCATGGTGGAGCCCTGCCTGATGGCGCCGGTGATGTCCCAGCCGAGCCTGCCGTTTCGCGCGTCACCATGGCACTCCAACGACCTGCACGTCAGCGACGCCGAGCTCGAGGTCATCAAGTCGCGGGCCCGCGCCGGCTGCCCTGTTCTTGGCATGCGCATCCGCACCGACCCCATGGTCCCCGGCCGCCGGTTTGACCGCCTTCACCGCGAGCTGGGCGATGCATTCATCGACGTCACCCTCGACCTCGGCCCCAGTGGCGGCATCAGTCCGGTGCCTCACTCCGTCGTGACCACTGAATACCGCGACGACCTTGTCGGCGTGCGTCCGCACCCCACCCACCGCGCGATGCAAGCCGTGCTCGATCTCTTCGACCGCCAGCTGCGACATCCCACTGGACAATCAGCCTGACGCCGTCCACAGTTCCCTCTCCTGCTTCGACACCCCGGACACCCTATGCTCTGCCGAACCGCCCTAATGGCCGCCTTTCCCCACGTCGCTGATGGCTGGCGTCCGGCGACCGTCGGTGAGGTGGACCACGTCGACCTGCCGCTGCGCTGTCACTTTGAGTCCGTCGACGACCAAGAGCGCTGCAGCGACGTCTTGGACTACATCGCCCTCGCGTGGACGGTGCAGGTCTACGACCTTGGCTTCCGCGATCCCATGTTCGACAACGACCACATCTTCGACGTCTACCTGTCCACCGATGGCACCGATGGCGGCGCCTACGTGATGGGCGAAGGCGGTGACGCAGACCCAGACGACGGCCGCATGGCCCAGCCGTCCTTCATGGTGCTCGACCCCACCATCTCAGACGAAGAGATGGAGTCCTACGTCGCCCACGAGTTCAACCATGTGCTCCAGTACAGCACCGACTTCATCGAGCCCACCCTGCCGGTGTGGGAGGCGACCGCCACGGCGGCGGAGGCATGGACCCTCCCCGGCTACCAGATCTACGGCCCCTGGGTCGCGGACTTCCAGACCCACACCTGGATGGGCATCCTGGGCGACGGCTACATACTCTGGGACGACTACGACATCTGGTCGTACCACGAGTATGGCGCGGGCATCTGGATTCTCCACCTCGACCACACCTACTACGAGGGCACCGGCGCCTCGGGGGCGGCGCTCTGGAGCGCACTGGAGCAGGACAGCCGCGTCAACGAGCCGGACGTGCTGGATGCCTGGGGTGCCATCACCGGAGGCGACTGGACCACCGCTCTCGAAGAGTTCGTGGCCTTTGAGCTCATCTCAGGCGACCCGGCTCTGCGCCCGGAGTGGGTTGACCTCCGCGACGATGGCAGCTGGGGGGCGGTGCCCTACACGACCGTCCATGCCGCCGACCTGCCGGCCACCGTCACTCCCGAGTATGGCATCGCACCCACCGGATGGCTCCAGCTGGAGCTGCCCGATGCACCAGAGGGACTCGAAGTGAGCGTTGACGGACCCGAGGGAGTCGCGCTGTCCCTCGTGGCAGTCGATGCTTCGGGCGACCTGCAAATCACTCGCAGCCTTCCGGCCGAGCTTGAGCTCACGGGTCCGCTTCAGCTCGCCATCCTCCATCTCGGCTCCGACACCTTCGATGCAGACGATCGCTTAGAGATGGCCGAGATCGACGTCCACTTCAGTGTTCCCGAAGACGAGCCTGACGACACCGGAGACCCCGAGGACCCGGGAGACACCGACGACACCGACGACACCGACGACACCGACGACTCTGATGTGGGCGACGACGCCCCGTCCGGCAGCGCCTCCGACGACGGAGACAAGAGCGGATGTGCCACGGCGGGCGTGGCGGGCGGAAGCTGGCTGCTGGCCTTTGGACTTGCGGCTGTGCGCCGACGTCAGCAGCGGTCCCAGGCGTTGCGCACCCTTCGCTGAAAGGCCGCCACCCCGGCTTCATGTCGGGGAGACAGCACCCCCGTAGCGCCCCCTGCCGCCATTAGGTTGCGCTGGACCGCCTCCACGATGCGCACATCCTCGGCGGTCACCTCCGCGCTCATCTCCATCGCGCGGGAGCGGGCCTCGTCGGAGACACTCCCCGGAAACAGGTAGAGGTAGTCGACCCGCGTGACGCCCACCTCTTCGGGGACCATGCGCTCGATGCAGACCCCACTGGCATAGACGTTGACCGCAAGTCCCGGCCAGGCCCAGGCCCACCGACCGGAATTGACGGCATCGGGTGTGCGGGGGCCCACATGGTGGGTCACGACAACACCGTCATCATGGAGTTTCACGGCGTACTCGCGCAGCGACACTTCCCGCGCTAGCCCGGGGTGTACCCAGGGGATGTGGTAGCCCTCCAAGTAGTTTTCAACGTAGACCTTCCAGTCGCAAGCCAGCCGATGGGTCGCCCGGCGCTCGACCTCCCAGCCCGCGAGGTCGAGGTCTGAAAACAGCGCCTCCAGGGCACGGACGACTGGAGGAGGAGAGGACTGCTCGGAGCCTTGGGGGACCGCAAAGATCAGTCCCCGCCACACATGGACTGGCACCTCGATGAGCCCACGTCCCTTCACTGGAGAACCGAATTGAGGGGTGGCCAGCAAGCTACCATCCCGACGGTAGCACCACCCGTGGTAGCGACACTGCAGGTGGGACAGGCCACGAGGCCGCTCTTCCTCCCACACCAGCGGGCCGAATCGGTGGCGACAGGTATTGTGAAAGATCTTCACTCCGCGGTCGTCCTGGCGAACCGCAAGTAGATCCCAGCCCGCGATGGTGAAGCGCACCACATCGCCCGGCTCTGGCAGCTCCTGGAGATGGGCGACCACCCACCACTCCGAACCGATGATGGTCTCGCGGTCCCGCGCGAAGGCTTCCGATCCGGAGTAGGACGACGCAGGCAAGGTGGGGGACAACGACACAGACACGTCCTTTCGTCGGGTGTGGCTCGCAGCGGGGGTTAGCTCCCGCCTCCCGACCCGCGACCGGAGTCCCATGCTACCCGCCGTCCTACTCGCCCAGGGCAACGAGCTCACCACCGGCCAGACCGTGGACACCAACAGCAACTGGATTGCAGGCCAGCTGTTCGACCACGGGATCGAGGTGCTGCGCGTGGTCACCGTGCCCGACGACCTCGACCAGCTGGTGGAAGTGCTCACCGACGCTGCAGGCCGTGCTCCCATCGTCATCAGCACCGGCGGGCTCGGCCCCACCCGCGACGACCTCACCGCACAAGCCGTGGCCCGTGCGCTGGGCCGTCCCCTCGCCCTTCATGCTGACGCGATGGAGCAGGTCGAGACGCGCTACCGCTCAATGGGTCGCGTGATGCCCGAGATCAACCGCAAGCAGGCCATCCTGCCCCAAGGCTGCACCGTGCTGGAGAACCGCTGGGGCACTGCACCCGGCTTCTCGGTCGAGGTCGCGGGCACCCACATGTACTTCCTGCCGGGCGTGCCTCGAGAGATGCGCAAGCTGATGACCCACGGGGTGCTGCCACATCTTCGGGACACCTTCGCGCTCCAGACCCCGCGTCGGCGCATCGTGCGGGTCATCGGGCTTGGCGAGAGCAACATCGAGACCCGGCTGTCCGGGCTTGAGATTCCAGGCATGCAGATCGGCTTCCGCACCAAGATGCCCGAAAACCAAGTCAAGCTGAGGTTCGAAGCCAGCGTACCTGAGGCCGATATCGCCAATGCGGTCGAGCAGGTACGCGCACGCATTGGCTGGCGCGCATTTGGTGTGGACACCGGGGACCTGAGCGAAGTGGTGGGCCACGCGCTCGCCGAGCGGCAACAGACCGTCGCCCTCGCGGAGAGCTGCACCGCCGGTCGCCTCGCGGCCTGGCTTGGGGAGACCCCCGGAGCGAGTCGCTACCTCATCGAAGGCGTTGTCGTGTACGCCGACGCTGCCAAGACGCGCACCTGTGGGGTGTCCGAGGAAATGATCGTCGCTCATGGCTCGGTCTCGGAGCCCGTCGCTCGTCAGCTGGCCGAAGGCATCCGCCAACGCGCTGAGACCACCTGGGGCGTCGGCATCACAGGCATTGCAGGACCGGGAGGCGCGACGCCAGACAAGCCTGTGGGCACAGTGCACATCGCGGTGGCAGGTCCCCAGGGCACACTCCACCGGCGCATTTATCTTCCCGGAGATCGCAAGCGGGTGCAGGCGCTGTCGTCTGCAGCAGCCCTTGCGATGCTCTTCCGCGCGGTCGCCCATCCCCGCAGCTAAGCGGGACGGCGACGGTCACATGCCGAGGATCGTCTTCACTTGCTTCTCAGCGTCGCGGAAGCTGGTGCCGGTGGCCTCGCGGTATTGCTTGTTGGCGAGGATGGTTCGGCCCTCGGCGTGAAGCGCCTTGATGGAGTCGATCAGCTCGCTGGGAAGGGTGCGGGGATCGGGGGGCGCGCTGTAAGTCTTCTTCTTTCGCTGGGCCGCTTTGCTCTTCCGCTTTGGGGGAGACGGAGAGGACGGGGGCGCTGCAGGGGCGCGGCTCTCGGGCTGGGCCTCCGGCACGGACTTCGGGGCCGGGCCCGCAACCGTGGGACGCGGCCGAATTTTGGCCGGAGGAGCGACATCGGCGGGCGGGGCTGCGGGGGCGGGCTTTCGCTCTCGAAGAACCGACTCCGGCACGGGCCCGTCGCCCGCAATTCCAACGCCCTGCACAGGGGCGGGGGCGGGCGCAGGGGCGGGGGCAGGCGCAGGGGCGGGGGCGGGCGCAGGGGCGGGGGCCGAGCGAGAAGGCGACGCAGCCCCCCACGCCGCAGCGCCACGGGACCGACCTCGGGGCATGGCAGGCACAGTCGGGCGCCCACTCCCCCCATCGATATTGGCCGGGCGGCCGCCATAGGTGGCCGGCGCTTCAGGGGGTCCGTCGCCTACGAGGCGCTCGCCAATGCGCCGCTGCCGGATGCGTTCTCGAATTCGCGCAGCCCGCTCCCGTCGCTCGCGCTTGCGACGTTCGGTGGGGTCTTCGCCCGGCGGTCCCTTCGACACAGGCTCGGCCATGAGCTGCTCTTTGGGAGTGGGCTCGCCCCCTTCCTTCTTGCCGCTCTTCTCTGCGGCCGCCTCGGCTTCTTCTTCGGCCATCACCTCGAGAGCGACATGCTCGACCTCAAGAATCTCACGGGTGTGCTGCTCCCAGTGATCGCGCGCCCACTTCTCGGTCGCCCGCCTCACGACCACCCGTAGGGTCACGAGAACGACGACGAGCGCGCCAAGAAGCGCGCTCATAAACACAACCAAGCTGCTGAGCAGGTCTTCGCCCAAGGGCGCTCCGGGAGGAGGACCCGGGGAGGTGGCCAGGGTGCGGCAGTCCCCGGGAGGGAGGACCGCCGCCCATCAGCTCACTTCACCTGGAAGGGGTAGGCCTTGCGCAGCTCTTCGGGGGTCTTGTCGAGACCGTCGACGTCGCCACTGGTGAGGAGACCCTCGGAGTGGAACGCGTAGTACCCAGAGTTGAGCTTGCTGCGGGTGATGATGAGGTAGTGATGAGCGGTCGCGAGCTCTTTGAGGTCGAACTCGACCTCTTCCTTGGCCACAAAGCGATTGACCTTCACGTTGGTCTCACCCATGGCGCCGGACACGGTGGTGTCCTGCACGAACTCGAGGCGGTGGAGCTCGAGACCGACCCGGGCGATCTCGTTGGGCTCAAGCGCAACGCGGTAGACGAAGCGCTGGCGAGGCTTGGCGGGGACCTTGACCTTGCCAGGGTTCTCGACGCCAGTGTAGGCCTGGAGCTGGGTGCCCGTGGTGCTGATGGTCTGGCCGTCGAGCTTGCTGTATTCCTTGGTGTTGACCAGGAACAGGCCCTCGCTGGGGGGCTCGGGGTAGAGCACAAGCTCGACATTGGGGGGCTCGACCTTGGAGTCGGAGCCCTCGGGGAACACGAAGGTCTCCTGCACGTGGACGAAGCCATTGGCTCCGGCCTTGACGCGCTTCTTGCCCTGGAGCACCGGCATGTCGAACGAGCCCTTGTCGGACGTAGTGGCCAGCTCGGTGACGCCCTCAATCGTGACGGTGGCACCCGCGATGGGCTTGTCCCAGACGTCCTTCACGGCGCCGGTCATGGTGGGCTCCGTGCCACACCCGATGAAGCCCGCGGCAGTCACGGCGAAGAGGAGGAGGCGGGGGGAGAAGCGGCTCATGGAACTCTCTGCGATGCGGATTGGACGAAGATGCGGTCGAGTCGGTCTGCTGGACCAACCCCTCTGACTTGGCGAAGTAAGCTCGGGTGGCCCAGATATCACGCGCTGCCTCCTCCGGGGGAGGCCGACGCACGCGAAATTGGGCGAGGCACGGGTAAATCGAACGATACGCCGGACAATTCATGTCGGGCTTGAGGGAGCTGTCGAGCGCCAGACTCTCTCGGATGCCGTCGGGCAGGGCCCAGACGCGCGCGGAGTACCACGGGCAAAGCCCCGTACCATCTATCCGCCTGAAGGTTCGTCACACGTCTCGGAACGTGCGTCAACGCACTGAAAAGGCGTTGCATCACCCGGCCCCTTGAAGGGCACCCCGCAGAGACCGCAGGTCGAGCAATCCTCCCCCGGCAAAGCGGTCCACGATCGCGCGTCCTGTGCGGGCCATACGAAGCAGCGTGCGCAGACGGGTGCGGAGAAAGTCGACCCGTTCGCTGCGGGGGAGCCCAGCAAGCAAGGCTGCAGCTTCTTCCATTCGCGAGACAGCGTCGTCGATCATCCGGAGCTCGCGCTCCCGGAAGACCCGCGTGATCATCGCCACGAGATCGGTCTCGGCCTCGTAGTGGCGGCGACGGCTGCCGCGGCGCCACGCCTTCTTCACCACGCCCCACTGCAGCAGCTCCTGAAGCGTCATCGACACACTGCCCGCCGACAGCTCGGTGCGGGCACCGATGTCGTCGGCGCTCAGAGGCTCGGTGGACAGGTACAGCACCGTCCACACCCGGCCCATCGACGGCTTGAAGTTCCAGAATCCCATGATCTCACCAATGGTGTCGGCCACCAGCAGGGTCGCTTGCTCGATGGTGGGCTGCTCCGGGTCACCACTCGGCAGGTCGGTCCCAGGCATTGAAACAGGTAGAGACAAGGAAGCTGAATCCGTGGACGAGGTTGAGCAACAATCCGGACGAACAACAATCCGGACGAACAACAATCCGGACGAACAACAATCCGGGGACCATCGATTGCAGGTGGTTCGTCCTGCCCACCTCGATTAAGACGAAACCTCACCGATTTCAATGACGATTGAAGTCTTCGAAGATTCCCATCCCCCAAGGGCCCCCGCGGCCCCGAGGACTCTCGATGGATCTGTCGGTCTCTCGACCCCATGCCGGCGGCCTGCACCACCACCCCCACACCCGCAGTCGGGTGTCCGCCCTCATGGGTGGCACGGCTCTGATGGCCGATGATCTGCGGCTGGCGGAAGGCCACCTGCGCACCATGCTCCAGTCTTGTGTGCCCGCAGTGGCCGACATCGGCCGCTACCTCGCCGACTCGGGAGGCAAGCGCCTGCGTCCACTGCTCACCGGACTCTCCGCCCGCGCGGCAGGACACGCTGGCGACATCTCCCGGCTCATGTGTGCAGGAGAGCTGCTCCACCTGGGGTCTCTGCTCCACGACGACGTGGTCGACGGTGCCTCCAAGCGTCGAGGTCGCCCCGCCGCCCACCTGGTCCACGGCAATGCGGGCGTCATCCTCACCGGAGATGTGTGCCTTGCGCGAAGTGTGCAGGTGGCCGGTGAAGAAGGCGGCCACATGGCTGTTCTTGCGCTCACCCGAGTGGTCGCGGAGATGAGCGAGGGCGAGGTCATCCAGCTCCTCAACCGCGAAAACCTCTCTCTCCCGCGCGCCGTCTACGACGACATCATCGAGCGCAAGTCCGCCGCCCTCATCTCTTGGTGCGCCGCTGCGGGAGCCTGGGCGGCCGGCAACGACGACGCCGTCGACGGACTCTCCCGCTTCGGTCGCGCGGTCGGCATCGCCTTTCAGATCACCGACGACGTGCTCGACTATGCCGGCGACGCGGAGATTACCGGCAAGAGGCCCGGCCGCGATCTCGTCGAGCGCAAGGCCACATTGCCGCTCCTGCTCGCCCTCGACCACGACCCTGGCCTGCTGGCCGCCATCGAAGCCTCCGACAGCTCCGATGCCGCCGTTGCCGCCTTGGTGCAGCGGGTCAACGCTACCGGCGCACCCGCCGAGGCCGTCGAGATCGCTCGCGGTCACGTCAATGCCGGCATCCAGGCGCTTCACGCAGCGGTGCCCGACACGCCCTTCCGCAGCGCACTTGTCGCCCTGGCTCACCACCTCGTCGACCGGGTGCGCTGATGAGCGTCCCCGTTGCAGGCGCCGCCGACCGCGCGCCCCAGGTCCGCGAGATGTTCGACACCTTGGCGCCCACCTATGACCGCGCCAACCGGGTCATCAGCATGGGCCTCGACCAGGGCTGGCGGCGCAAGGCCATCGCTCGGCTGGGTCCGGCCGCGCAGGGCACCATGCTCGACCTGTGCGCGGGCACGCTCGACCTCACCGTGATGCTGCTCGACTCGGGAGCCACCACAGTCCACGCCCTCGACTTCGCCGAGAAGATGCTGCTGGCCGGCGAGCCGAAGCTCCCGCCGAATGCGCCCGTTCACCTCGTCACCGCCGATGCCCGGGAGATGCCTCTCGAAGACGGCTCCGTCAACGGCATCATCGCCGGCTTCGGGCTGCGCAACGTGCCGGAGGTTCACCGCGCCATCGACGAGTGCGCGCGCGTGCTCAAGCCCGGCGGCAGGCTGGTGGTGCTCGAGTTCTTTCAGCCCACCACCCTCGTGTCCAAGATCCTCTCAGGCACCTACAACCGCTTCGTGCTGCCGCTTCTCGGCGGCTGGGTGAGCGGTTACTCAGGCGCCTACCGCTACCTGGCAGGCTCTATCGACGCCTTCCACTCTCGCGAAGCCTTCGCCGAGATGATGCAACAACGCGGCTTTATCGACGTGCGTTGCGACCGCATGTTCCCGCCGGTGGCCGACATCGTCTCGGGCACCTTCCAGGGCGTGTCCAAGTGAAGGTCGTGGTGGGCATCTCGGGTGCGTCCGGGGCGCCCTACGCCCGTCGGATGCTCGACTTTCTCGCCGGACCCGGACGAGACGCAGGCATCGACACACATGTCGTCTTCACCCGGTTCGGCCGCCTAAATTGGGACGACGAGGTTGGCACCAACCCCCGTGACTACGGCCTGCCTCTCTACAACCCCGGCGACATGACCGCGCCCTTCGCCTCTGGCTCCGCCCGCTTCGACGCGATGTGCATCCTGCCCTGCTCGGCGGGACAGATCGGTCGAATCGCCAACGGGGTGAGCGCTGACCTCGTGGGCCGCGCTGCCGACGTGATGCTCAAGGAAGGACGGCGGCTGGTGATGGTGGTTCGAGAGACCCCGTTTTCACTCATCCACCTCCGCAACATGACCACCCTCGTCGAAGCCGGGGCCACCGTGATGGCGGCCGCACCCAGCTTCTACAGCCGGCCGCAGACCCTCGACGACCTGCTCGATACCGTCGTCGCCCGCGCGCTCGACCGCATGGGAATCGACAACAGCTTGATGAAGCGGTGGGACGGTCGTCCCCCTGCAGCCGAGCGGGGCCCCACCTCGCTCACCGCACCTGCCCTTCGCCCCTGAGTCTCCCGATGACCGTCACCGATACCCTCCTCGCGCAGGCCGACATCGCCGACATCGCCGAAAAGGTGCGTGCCGGAATCCGCCTCGATGCCGCCGATGGCCTTCGTCTCTTCGAGTGCCCCAATGTCGTCGCGGTGGGCGCATTGGCCAATGAAGTCCGCGAGCGCCTGCACGGCGACCTGTGTTGGTTCAACCGCAACCTCCACGTCAACGCCACCAACGTCTGCGAAGCCAGCTGCATCTTCTGCTCGTTCGCGCGACTCGAAACCGGCGATGAGAACGCCTGGACCATGTCCTTCGAGGACGCCCTCAAGCGAATTCGAGTACTTGATGAGGACCTCGTGACTGAGGTTCACATCGTCAATGGGCTCAATCCGGATCTGCCCTACGACTACTACCTTGAGCTCATGCGACGCATCAAGGCGCACCGTCCCGACATCCACGTCAAGGGCTACACCGCCGTCGAGATCCAATACTACGCCGACAAGTACGACATGTCGGTGGGGGACGTACTCCGCACCATGCGCGACGCCGGGCTCGACTCGATGCCGGGCGGAGGCGCAGAGATCTTCCATCCCCGAGCGCGTCGCAAGCTCTGTCACGACAAGGTCGACGCAGAAGGCTGGCTATCCATCCATGAGGAGGCCCACCGACAGGGCATCTTCACCAACTGCACCATGCTGTTTGGCAGCATCGAGACTCTCGATGAACGGGTCGACCACCTGCTGCGCCTTCGAGAGCTGCAGGACAAGAGCCTGTCGGCGGGTGCCCGAGACCCCGACCACGGCGGCGCCCACTTCCAGACCTTCATCCCGCTGCGCTTCCACAACGACAACAACCGCCTTGCGCGCCTTGCGAGCCCCACCGGCTACGAGTCGTTGCGCACCATCGCCGTGAGTCGCCTGCTCCTCGACAACATCCCTCACATCAAGGCGTACTGGCCGATGCTGGGCACCCACGAAGCCCAGAGTGCCCTGTGGTTCGGCGCTTCCGACCTCGATGGCACCGTCCGCGAAGAGCACATCTACCACATGGCCGGCGCGGACACGCCCCAGGGTCTGTCCCGCGCGGACCTGCTTCGCTTCATCCGGCATGCTGGCCGGGTACCCGCCGAGCGCGACACTCTGTACAACACGGTGCGCCGCGAAGATCCCGCCCGCCCCCTCACCAAGCCCGAAGTCAGCGCTCGCGTGGGATTTGTCGACTACAGCAACGCCCGACCGCTGCTCGACCAGCTCGACACCGACACGCTCGACATGCGGGGTGGCCACCCAAGCGAAGTGGCGCGCTGGCTCGATGAGGGCAAGGTCGATGTTGCACTGCTGCCCGTGGGTGCGCTGCTGTCCGATGCAGGCCCCGGCGACCGACGTGGCTGGCGCATCGTGCCCGACCTGTGCATTGGATGTGATGGCGACGTCGAGACGGTCATTGTCGCATCCGAGCTTCCCCCCGAGCAGTGGACTTCCGTGCGTCTCGACGGCGTGTCCCGCACCAGCGTGTTGCTCACGCGGTTGCTGCTCACCGACGGTCCCCTTGCCGACCGCCTGCCCGAGGGCTGCGCTATCACCGATGTGCCCGCCGGTACTGCGGCTTCCGGGGCCACATCCACCGACGCAGCCCTGGTCATTGGCGATGCTGCATTCGCACTTGATGAGCGCTTCAAGGTCCGTCTCGACCTCGGTGCACTGTGGAAGGAGTGGACGGGCCTCCCCTTTGTGTTCGCCGTGTGGGCTGGCCGCGCAGACCTCGACCCCAGCGTGGTCGACCACCTTCGGTCTGCCGGACTCCTTGGCGTCAGTCGCCTCGACGATCCCAGCCAGATCGCCGAGATGTCCGACCAGCAACACACCTACCTCACCGAGCACATCCGCTTCGCGCTCGATGATCGGGCAACCATGGGCATGCGTCGGTTCGCGAGTCTGGCGCTTCGGGCGGGTCTCACCACCCGGGAGACCTTCACGCTCTACCCGCCCACCCGGGCCATCTCGCGTCCCCATGCAGCCGAGGTTGCGAGCATCCTGGCCCAGAGCGGCCCACTCGATGCCCACGAGCTCAAGCTGCTCCTCCAGCACGCCCCGCTCAACATGCTTCTCGCTACTGCCAGCCTGCGCCGAGCCCACACGGTGGACGCTTCGACGGCCCGCTTCGGGGAGTCGGGGGCCGACTGGACGGCGCCCCACAATGCCGTGGTCCGATTCGGTGATGGCCAGAGCGATGATGCGTTGGTGACCGCACTCCTCGCACTTCGCGACCAGGACCTCCGCGCGGCCCGCATCCAGGGCGCAAGGAGCATTGGCACAGCGGTCCCCGAAGAAGACAACACCGCCACTCGCTGGCTGCGCCTCACCGCGCTACTCCGCCTGGTGCTGCCCGACTCCGTGCATGTGGTCGGCGGCTGGGAGCGCTACGGCCGCGGCGTCGGACAGGTCGCTCTTCGTGGCGGCGCCGACGACTACGGCTCTGTCACCGACGCAGAGGGCGCCATGATCGATGGTGTATGGCCCATGTCGATTCGCGAAGCGGAGCGCACCCTGCGTCTCACCGGTCTGCGTCCCGTGCGCCGCGGGGCCGACTTCGAGCCCCTTGGAGAAGCCACCACCCAGGCCGAGGACCGCCGCCGTCCGCTCCGCCGCCTCGACCGTCCGCAAGCCTGAGTGACTGTGTTGCGCCGAGTGGCCGCCCGTCAGCTGTGGTCCCCAACGGGGCTCATGGGGGCCACAGCCGTGGTCCTCGATGCCGACCATACCATCGTCGACATTCAGCCCGTCAGCCCTCAAGACGACCTCCTCGACGGCATCTTGATGCCGGGTTGGGTCAACGCCCATACCCACATAGAGCTGTCCCATCATCGCGAGCCAGTGGGACCGCCCCGGCTCGGAAGTCCGGGCTGGGTGGGCGCATTGCTTGCTGCAGGAGTCCCCAAGCACGAGGACTCTGCCCTCCTGGCAGCCCGCCGCGCTCGCGCAAGCGGCACCGCCTTCGTCATCGACGTATCCAACACAGGCACCACCGCCCCCGCACTGACCGCCGCCCGCCTGCGCGGCACGGTGCAGCACGAGCTCATCGGCGTCACCGAGGCCCGCTGGGCGCCCGCACTCGACGCGACCCCCGAAGGCACCCCCTTGGTCCAGGTGCGTCCCACCGCGCACGCCCCCATCTCGTGCTCCCCCGACCTGCTCACTCGCGCGCTTCTGGCACCCGGCCCTCCGGCCACCATCCACTGTGATGAAGATGCCGCCGACTCTATTCTTCTCGCCCATCGCGAGGGCTCCTGGATCGCCTTCCACGAGGCCATCGCAGAGCGTGCCCCCCACCCGTGGCGCGACGGTCTTGGCGTCGCATCGTCCGGCGTTGCCCTGCTCGACCAGCTGGGACTGCTGACCGGGCTCGGCTTGGTCCACCTCACCGCCGCCACCCCTGCCGACCTCAACCGCATCGCGCGCACCGGCGCCACCGCTGTGTTGTGTCCACGCTCGAACCTGCACATCACCGGCCAGCTCCCCGACCTCCCCGGCATGGTCGCTCGCGGCATCCCAATTGCCCTCGGCACGGACTCCCTCGCCAGCACCCCCAGCTTGGACCTCCTTGCCGAAGCCGCCGTGCTTCACGCCGCCTTCCCCGAGGTGGCCCCCGCTGTCCTGGTCCGCGCGCTCACCTCGGGCACCCTGCTCCCCCACCATCCTTGCGCGGGTCAGCTCGCCGTTGGCCACCGCCCCGATGTGTTGCTGGTGGAGTGTCCCGACGACCCAGCCCCCTTGCACCGACTCCTCGACGGCACTCGCTGGCCGCGAAGGTGGCTCACATGAACGCTCCCGAAGCCAAGGCTCAGCTCCGCGCCTTTGCCACCGACATCAAGCTCAGCCACACCATCTTCGCGCTCCCCTTCGCATTGGCCGCCGCTTGGCTTGTGCACCGTGCGACGCCGCTCGCTGTCTTGGACTGGGTGTGGATTCTGGTCGCGATGGTGGGGGCACGCAGCTCAGCGATGGGCTTCAACCGCATCGTCGACCAACGCATCGACGCCGCCAACCCCCGCACCGTAGGCCGCCAGCTTGCATCTGGCCGGCTCGACCTTAGCTGGGCATGGGGACTCACCCTCGGCAGCGCGGCCCTTCTGGTGTTCTCCGCCTGGATGCTTTCGCCCGAGGCACTGCTGGCATCGCCGGCGGTCATTGCGGTGTTGTGGGGCTACTCGCTCACCAAGCGCTTTACGTTTCTGTGCCACGTGTGGCTTGGCTTCGCCCTGGGTCTCTCGCCAGCGTGCGTGTGGCTGGCCCTCACCGGCACCGTCACGGCCACTCCGGTGGTGATGGGCGCCGCCATCTTGGCTTGGGTCGGTGGGTTCGACACCCTGTATGCTCTTCAGGACCGCGAGTACGATCAGGAGGTCGGTCTCAACAGCATTCCCGCTAGGCTAGGCGAGGTGGGCGCGCTCCGAGTAAGCAGTGCTCTGCATGGCTTCTGTCTGGCCGCTCTGATGGCCCTGCCGCTGACGGTGCCGCTGTCTTGGCCCTACTTTGTGGCGGTTGCCGTGATTGCAGGCATCCTGGCGTGGGAACAGAGCCTCGTCAAGCCGGGGGACCTGTCTCGGATGAACGCAGCGTTCTTCAACGCCAACGCCTGGGTCAGTGTGGTCGCCTTTGTGGGCATTGTGGCGGGTACGCTGGTCTGAACGCGCCTCTGGGGGCTGCTTCAAGGCGCCTCCCAAGCGACAGATTGCCACCGGACGCATGCCGCTGTGACCAACAGACAAGCGGGGACTCCAAGGCCAGGGTGGGACAGATTCTGGGATACCCTCTCCCACACACCTCCTGAGAGCCCATGTCTGGAATCATCGCATCCGACCTATGCAAGGACTGGCCTGGGACCGGCGGCTCGCTGGTTCGGGCGGTCGACCAGCTCAACCTCCAAGTGGGCGAGGGCGAGGTTGTGGCCTTGCTCGGACCCAACGGCGCAGGCAAGACCACCACCATGCGCATGCTTGTGGGACTCGAGCGCCCCACCTCGGGAAACGCCTGGCTCGCCGGCGTCCATGTGCAGGCCGACCCCACCACCGCCCGACGTCACCTTGGCTACCTCAGCACCACGTCGGGACTGCCTGCCCGACTCACGGTGCGCGAAGTGCTCGACACAGTGGGGCGTCTCATCGGAGTTGCCGACCGCAACACCGCCATTGCACGAGTCGCGAGACGGCTCTCGCTGGGGGACTTCCTCGACCGTCGGGTGTCGGCCTTGTCCACCGGCATGCGCCAGCGGGCTCGCCTTGCCGTTGCCATGGTGCATCAGCCTGAAGTCCTCATCCTCGACGAG
>Ga0315321_10000148_pt1 | contig 45819 bp, 33 predicted proteins | sample M180m21515metaG_FD_203464 | JGI IMG/M metagenome (GOLD analysis project Ga0315321, IMG submission 203464) | Ammonia-oxidizing marine archaeal communities from Monterey Bay, California, United States - M1 80m 21515 | ecosystem: Environmental > Aquatic > Marine > Intertidal zone | place: USA... | reverse complement strand
CAGATAAGTAAACAAGCCAATTGCTACCTGAGTTCAACCATCGAGACCTAAATTACCCGGCCGGTTAACCAACTGCTAAGAAAGAACTGTCACCCATCACAGTCCAATGGTTCTTGAATGAGTTGATGTGCCTTCTGCGCCAGATGGTTACATGTTTCACTGTTCACTCCGTATCGCCGTGCGAGTCGATACAAACGAATCGACTCTTCCGTTGCACCAAGTAGTTAACGATAGGCATCACCTAGAAGGGGAAAAAGGATCGCGCGGCATCCTGAAGAGTCGACTGAGTTATCTGTTTTTCACCCGCATCAATCAATGCAATCAGGTGCGTAGGGTTAACACGTTGATTATCTCCATTGACTAAAAGGGCACTGATGAATTCCGCCCCTAATGTTCGAGGTTACAGGTTGTTTTATCAATCGTGAGAGACGAATCACACATGAGTGTATAATTCTTGATAACAGACCAACAAAAAGGCTGAGCTCTATGCGTGACGCTATCGATAATATATTCAAAAGCCTGACAGCTGAGGAAAAGGCAACCCTGTCTACAGGCCGTGACTTTTGGCGCCTGCATGGTGTCGAAAGACTAGGCTTACCGTCAATCATGGTCACCGACGGTCCGCATGGCCTTCGCAAACAGAGCGGATCCTCGGATCATGTCGGCCTCAATAAGAGTGTGCCTGCCACGTGCTTCCCTACTGCTGCGGGTCTGGCCGCGACCTGGAATATTGAACTGCTTGAGCGAGTCGGGCAGGCCCTTGGGAGGGAGTGCTTGGCAGAGCAAGTCAGTGTTCTGTTGGGCCCTGGTGCTAACCTCAAACGCCATCCGCTCGGTGGCAGGAATTTTGAATACTTTTCAGAAGATCCCTTACTTAGCGGCATGATGGCTTCAGCGTGGGTCCGCGGGGTCCAAAGCCTTAACGTGGGCGCCAGCCTTAAACACTACGCGCTGAACAACCACGAAAGTGGGCGTATGGTCGTCGATGTCGTTACCGACGAGAGGACATTGCGGGAGATGTATCTTCCGGGCTTCGAATACTGCGTCAAAGATGAGAGCCCCTGGACCATCATGTGCGCCTACAACAAGTTTCGCGGCGTCTACCTGTCCGAAAACGAATACCTACTCAAAACTATTCTGCGTGATGATTGGGGCTACGACGGTGTCGTTGTGACGGATTGGAGTGCCAACCACAAGCGCGTTGATGGCGTTAGAAACGGCCAATCGCTGGAGATGCCGGGCAGCGGAGACGGTAATGCCAAAAAAATTCTCGCGGCGCTACAGGACGGCTCATTGACCATGGAACAACTGGACGACTCTGTTCGCCCGGTGGTCGAACTAATCTCAAAATCTGCTGACGCTCTTGATGCAGGTGCCACAGTTGACCTCGATGCCAATCATAATCTTGCAAGAACTGTTGCTGAAGAAGCATGCGTTCTGTTGAAAAATGACAATGATCTGTTGCCGTTAAAGTCGGGTATGAAGATTCTGGTTGTCGGCGGGCTCGCCACCAACACACGGTACCAGGGTAGTGGCAGCTCACAGATTTTGCCAACCAAACTGGAACAGCCGCTGGACGAGATCACAGCGCTGGCTGAGGATGGCACACTGATCAGCTTTGCCACAGGATTCAAAACGACCGGTGAAGAGGATCCTGCGCTTTGCGAAGAGGCACTCGCGATGGCGGCAAACGCTGATGCTATCGTGGTGATTGCCGGTCTCACCCCGGAGTATGAATCCGAAGGATTTGATCGGAGCCATATGCAGCTTCCAGTCAATCAGTTGACACTGATGGAAGCTTTAACACCATTTCACGATCGTACCGTCATGATTTTGCAAAATGGTTCGCCCGTCGAGTTGCCGTTTAATGACAGTATCGGTGCTATCCTGGAAGCTTATCTTGGTGGACAGGCAGGGGCTTCTGCGCTGGCCCGGATCATTTATGGCCTTGCTAATCCAAGCGGCAAACTAGCCGAAACCTTTGCTCATGCATGTGCAGACATACCCAGCAATCAGTGGTATCCCGGTGATTACCGACAATCCCAGTACCGGGAGGGCATCTGGATCGGCTACCGTTACTTCGATACCGTAGACAAGCCGATCGCTTATCCATTCGGCCATGGGTTGTCATACACGCGTTTCGAATACAGCGAACTAACCATTGATCAACCGGATCAACCTTTTAAAGACTCGGACACCCTTACAGTAACTTTCTCAGTCAGAAATTCAGGCAATTACGCAGGAGCCGAGACCGCTCAGGTTTATGTCGGCCAGAGCAATGCATCAGTGCCGCGACCGAGAAAAGAGCTGAAAGGCTTCTGCAAAGTTTTTCTTGAGCCGGGCGAATCGAAGCAATTGAGCGTCCCACTTGATTTTCGTTCTTTCGCATTCTGGTGCGTAAAAGAAGAGAACTGGGTCGTAGAATCAGACGACTACCTGATCAGTGTTGGCGCGTCCGTCGCAGATATACGGTTGTCAGAATGCATCCAGGTCAACACTGGCCGTACCATTGCAGAGCGAGACCCCGGCATGGCGAGCTATTTCGAACCCGCGCAACTTGGTTTCGATGATGCCTGCTTCGAGCGCCTGCTCGGCCACGACATTCCCCCATCCCTGGCGGTCAAACCATTTCAGTTGAATTCAACGCTGAAAGAAATCAGAGCAAATTGGTTGGGTCGCTGGATGTACCGAATGGTATTTCAGCAGGTCAGCAACATGATCGGTGGAGATTCGCCCAGCGAGACCGAACTCTCTTTTGTGCAGGCCATCGTCGCCGAGATGCCGCTTCGATCGATTATGATAATGAGCCAGGGCAAACTAAAAGAACCTATTATTTATCGATTGATTCATGCCATGAACAACCGCTGGCTGAAGGTGATATTCGGTGGTGACGTTCGTAGCGAGTAGGAACTCATTCCGTCAGCCAGCCTCGGGGATTGGCGGCGATCTCATTACGCATATCAATGAGTTTTCCTTTCAAGCGCTCGAAGGCAGCCGGATATAGATTACTGACTTCATGCGCTTCAGTGCCACTAATATGGGACAGATGCTCCCGGTCCCGGCCAGGGTCGCCCGTGGCCCAGGTCAGTTTAAAATCCTTGTCTCGTACCGCGCCCGGCATGGTTTCCAGCGTTGGGAAGTAATAGAGCTCCTCATGACTGGATGAACCGTCGAACAGGGTCCCGGCAATACTCTTGCCGTCAATGATCCGATCCTCAGGCGCTGGAATATCGAGCAGATCGAGAATAGTCGGAAGAAGGTCTGTATTCATGGCCATCGAATCAGTCACCAAACCTGCAGGCACACGTCCTGGCCAGCGCACCAACATGGGCACCCGTTGGCCGCCTTCCAGTATTTCCTGTTTCCGCCCTCGAAGCTGACCTGCACTCCCGTTGTAGTCGCCACCATTGTCACTCGTGACAATAACGAGGGTGTTGTGCGACAAATCCAGCCGCTCCAGCGCCGCTAATATTGTACCCGTGCTGCGATCCAGATCTTCGACGACATCGCCATAGGTGCCACCCTTTGAGCTGCCGGCATTTTCGCCCGACGCATAGTGAGGAACATGCGGGAAACTGTGTGGCACATAAAGGAAAAAGGGCCGCTCGCCCTGTTTTTCGAGAAACGCGACTGCGTTGTCCGTATACATTTGTGTCAGCTTCGTTTGATCAATGCCTTGTCCGTGTAATGGCTGCCACTCGTCGCGTTCCGCAGATAGCATGCCACCATCTCGTTGGTCCCGGATGATCACCTCATCGTTGTCATAAAGATCCAGAGGGAACATATCGTTGCTGTACAAAACCCCATACCAGGAATCGAAACCAAAGTCGGTTGGTCTGTAGCCTTCACTGGACCCTAGATGCCACTTACCAACCATATGACTTCGATAGCCAATGCGTTGAAGAACCTCCGGCAGAGTAATTTCCTCTTTAGGTAGTTCGTTGGCGTAACCGAGGATTCGTCTTCCCCAACCGACAGCATGATAATCATTGAAGAAAACATGCCGATCAGTTTTTGTTCGCGGCGGAAACCGGCCGGTCAGCAGGGCGGCTCTTGACGGTGTGCAGACGGGTGAACCGGAGTAGAAATTTGTCATCCGCATCCCGTCATCAGCCAGTGAATCAATATGAGGGGTTTCGATAAGGGGGTTGCCATAACTGGACAAGTCGCCCCATCCCAAATCGTCGAAGAAGATCAGGACGATGTTGAATTCCTCGCCCGTACCGGGTTCCAGATTTTCAAGATAGTCCAGCTTCGCTGCGAGTTGCTCCTCGGCAACTACCGGCCCGCGGACCTCGACATACGTTGCCCTCACCAGCAGTGCAAACAGGGAAAGGGTGAGGATGATGACAATGGGCATACCAACAACCAGGCCAGCTCTTTTTAAGATATTCATGGGTTCTAGCATCCTTCAATTGTTAAGAGTGGCTCATTTTCACTGTTGGCCCATACGACCTCGTCAGGAACTGAAATACTCGCTTCGTAAGCGCCGTCAGGGTAGTTGGTCATGTACGGTCCCGGAGCACTGGCCAGTGACCGCCACTTTTATCTACGTAAGCCCCAAACTGCTTGTATCGAACCAGTTCCTCGTCCGAAATGCCAGCGTGCGCCTGAACTTCCGGATTAATCCAGGCTTCTGGATTAATCGCCGCTTCCGAGTATGACAATTCAAGTGAGAGATTCTCTGGTCCGGCAGAATAAATCGATACACAGAAACCATGATCCATTGGACCTACTACCGGCACGCCCTTTGACCAAAGCCAATCGCGCATAACCAGCAGCTCGTCATGATTGTTCACCTTGAGCGCGAGATGGTGTAACCCTTGCTCCTTGTTCATTTCTATACCCTCGTTAACGATGAGTTACCGAACCTTCCCTCCGGTTCTGGGTCGTAAGCAACACCGGCTGATTACAAATGTCTTTAATGGATTAGCGACAATTCAATCCTGGAGCGCATCAGGCTGAGTAATTATTTAACCCCGTTGGTTCTACCTTCATAACCGATCCACGACGCAGCGCTCGACAAACTTGTTGTATTGACCTTCTGTAATAAACATTCGATGACTAGTGGCATTGGGTTGCCTGCCTTTGTCTAAGTATGCCTTTTGCTCAAAACGATGATCGACAATCTTGAGCGTTTTAATATCGATTTCCAGAAAATACCTGGTGTCTTTGTCTCGTATTCTTTCCATACTTTTTGCACCGGGCCAAAGCAGTGAATAGTTTTTTGAATAGCAACTAACGTAGAGGGCCACGATATGGCCAGGCTGATACCTTAGCATGGCTTCATCCAACCAGTGACGCCAGGCGACCCATGAATTCCATTGGGCGCAAAACACCATGTGAGGTCCGATCGTCGTGCGGTCTTTTCAAGGCGACAGCCGCATTACCGAACCTGGCCAACGACAGTCATTGCGTCGGGATCGCTGACCGCGTCACGGACCTGCATAGCCATTCGAGTTTATTACGTGGGTAGATTTACGGGCTACGCATGCGTGCAACGAACAACCTGCCTGCTTACTGACCAGGTTGCATCAACTCGAGGTAACCCCAGCGTTCGCACAGGGCTTGCCAGTATTGGAAAGAGCGATCTTCCGAGGCTTTGTTGGTCCCTTCTTCAATCGTTTCCACGTAGGGCGCGGCAACTTCATCTGCATACTGCTCTACGGCGTAGGCGATTGCCTCTAGGGTAGCGTGGTCAAATTGGATATCGAAGATATCGTCCTCCGAGCTGCCTCCCATTACAAGTGGAGTACCGTTTAATACCGTTGCGATCTGTCGCGTGCTGTCGCTGCCACTGGGCAATACTTTCAGCGTATCGAGCAATTCTATTCGGCTGATGTAATTAAGGTTTGTTATTTCGCTCATCTGTTGTGTACGTCCTGCAAGATCTATCTGATCACTTTACCGCCGCTTTTCTGTGTTGCGTACTGTTGTAGCGACAACACGCGATTGTACCCCCCGAATTACTCATCCCCACCTTGAGCAGCGCTTGCCGGCCCTTACATTCGCGGCTCGTCAGCGGATAACGTAACCAGCATCAATACGATATTAACCAGGGACGCATCCGACATTGACGATCTCTCTCGCGTGCCTAGAACGCGTGTCGCGCCAAACACGATTGCGTCCCTAGCGTCAAGTTTACTTCGATTTCGGTTTTGGTCGCGCTGGGTTTACAGTGTTAAGTCAAGCAGAGCGAGCTGCAAAGGTAACAGTGAAAGTCAATTTATCGGGATAGACAACATCCGACAAGGCGGTGGAGACGCTTTTTTGTAATAACGCTGTCGATAACCCTAGCCGACAAACGCGTCTAACCGCATGGCTGATCGACAACGTAACGTGGTTGTTAATACCGTCAACACTAGAATTTTTTATAGGAGTCGTCATGAAACACTCTATTCATTATTTCGCCCTCTTTTCCATTTGGCTTTTTGCTACCGCCTCAAGTGGTCAGACGAGGCTCATCAACGATAAGGATATCGCTGACGAGACAAACTCAGAGGACTGGCTCGCCTATGGCCGCACGCATAACGAGCAAAGATACAGCCCCCTGACGCAGATCAACCAAAAATCCGTGGCGAAGATGGGCGTTGATTGGCACCTGGATTTACCTGGCGACGTTGGACTCGTCTCGACCCCTTTAGTCATTGACGGCGTCATGTATTTTACCGGCTCTATGAACATCGTTCGCGCTGTTGACGCGCTTACAGGAGCAGTATTGTGGCAGCATGACCCTAAAGTCGCCGAGGAAGTCGTAGGTCACAAACGAGCGGGTTGGGTCCACAACCGGGGCTTGTCAGCTTATGGCAATAAGATTTTTGCCGCCACATGGGACGGGCGTTTGCAGGCGCTGGATCGCAACAGTGGCAAACTCCTGTGGAGTACGCGCACATTCGGCCTTGAAGAACCGCTTTACATCACAGGGGCACCAAAGGCCTTTAAAGGAAAAGTACTCATTGGTAACGGTGGCACTGAGGCTGGACCGACAAGAGGTTACGTGAGCGCCTATGACACGGAAACAGGCGAACTCGCATGGCGCTTCTACATCGTTCCCGGCAATCCTGAAGACGGCTTTGAAGACGAAACAATGGAGATGGCAGCAGAAACATGGAGTGGTAATTGGTGGGAGCACGGTGGTGGAGGAAACGCCTGGCATGCGTTTACCTATGATGAAGAATTAGATCAACTCTACATTGGCACAGGCAACGGCTCACCCTGGAACCAAAAATTGCGCAGTCCAGATGGCGGAGACAATTTGTTTTTATGCTCCGTAGTGGCGTTAGACCCAGACACCGGCGAATATCTTTGGCACTACCAAACAGTGCCCGGAGAGACCTGGGATTATAATTCAAACATGGATATCGTACTGGCCGACCTGACGTTAGAAGGTAGGGACGTCAAAGCGCTCATGCATGCACCAAAAAATGGCTTTTTCTACGTCCTCGATCGCCGCACTGGCACGCTACTCTCGGCAGAAAAATTTGCAGATACAAACTGGGCAACACACATAGACCTAGCAACGGGTCGGCCTGTCGAACGTCAAGGCGCGCGCTACGAAGACGGTTCCGAGAACATTTTTCCTTCTCCTTTTGGCGCCCACAGCTGGCATGCGATGTCGTACAACCCTAAGACGGGGTTGGTTTATTTGCCCACAATACATTTGTCCGCAGATTTTATTGATGAGTCTTACAATACACAGTGGCGTTCCGTCGCGTTTGAGGGGGGAACTGCCGTCGACTGGAGTCAAGGCGCCGATCCACGTGATTACAGCGGCGAATTGCAAGCCTGGGACCCGGTGACGCAACAAAAAAGGTGGTCCGTGCCGCAGTCTGACCCATGGGCTTCAGGAACCCTGACCACCGCTGGCGGCCTTGTCTTTCAAGGTGAAGCCAACGGCCACTTTAGCGCGTATGACGCCAGCAGCGGCGAAACGGTCTGGACCTTTGATGCGGGGTTAGGCATTTCCGCGCCTCCCATTACCTATGCCATAGACGGAAAACAGTACGTGTCGGTTTTAGTTGGATACGGCGGTGGCTACGCCTCTGGACTGACCCCCGGTAGCGAACGCTTGGGTTGGGCCTACGGCGTGCACACTCGCCGACTGCTGACCTTCAGCCTTGATGGCAAAAAATCCGTGCCGCAACAACCCGCACCTCACTATCCTGAACCGCTCATAGAGGCCGACTTTGCAGTGAACAACAGCTTGGCGGAGAAAGGAGCAGGATTGTTCATACAGCACGCCTGCTATGCCTGCCACGGCCTTGGCGCCATCAGCGGTGGGATGGCACCTGACCTGCGTGCTTCAGCAATGTTCTTTTCAGAAATGACACAACCGTTACGAGGCATCGTGCGCGAAGGCAAGCGGCTCGATCGAGGCATGCCAGGGTATCCCGATATGTCAGATGCTGAATTGGTTGCGCTGCGTCACTATATTCGGCGGGAGGCGCATGCGCAGACTGACATTAACTGGGAGTAAATCAACATCATAAGCAGTGACTCAAGCGTTCTTCATCGAAAACATTTTTAGGGGTATAAAAAAGGCTCTGCAGCGGACACATGCTTGATGTGATGGTTTATCTTGATCAGGCCAAGCCAACCCCCATCAGCGATGGCTGATGTCCGAAAAGCCCGGTTGGCGGCGAACGGTTTCGGGTCGGTGATGCCTCATCCAGACCCAAGTGTTTGAGGGTTTTCTCGATGACCTCTGGATCTTTGACGCAAGCGATGACCCTCACCTTGCTTGCACACTTTTCTCACTTTTCTATTTCTATTTCTAGAGGTGACTGGCGGCCATCGCCTTTGCCATGTCCAGTAAGCCAGGGACCCCCGCCTCCTTGGCATCAACCCAGGTAGACGAATCCCAAAGCTGGGCAAAATTTAGCGCCTTGGGGCAATGTGGAAACACTTTCTCTATCTGAATGGTAACCAGGGTTTTATTCTTGTCTGGCTCGCCGCCCAGTTTCTCAATCTGCCCCTGGTCGTGTGACAATTCGGCAATCCCGTGGGCACGCAGAATCTCCTTTACGCCCGGGATCATGAACATCAAACCCACTTTGGGATTGTTCAACACATTGTGCAGGGAGTGCAGCTTCTTATTTCCCGGTTGATCCAGGAAGGCAATGTGCTTGTCATCGGGGATCGCAATAAACCCGGGCGGACCACCCCGGGGACTGATGTCTATAAACCCCAATTTGTTGACAGTTGATAGCAGCATAAGAGAGGCATTTTTGATGTAGCTGATGGAGGTCTCTTCCAGCTGAGGTGCCCACGCCTCAACAACAATGTCTCGTGGCTGCCCGTAAAGCTCTTGCAAGTGTCGGTCTGCGTTATGCTCGTTTTCCATGGTATCGGTGCCTGCTATCGAGGGGGGACAAAGAATTTAGTCCCAGAGTATAGCAGCGGAAATGTAGAGGGGTTCTAAGCCGGGTCTAACTGGACGGGTCTAAATGGACAGGTCTGAATGACCAGGCTAAAACCAGCACCATGACAGTCATCGGCCATCAATTACCCTACATGACTGTTCTTCGGAAAATACGGTTTATGCTTCCTTTCTTCTCAGGGAGTTTATTTCGATGCACCTAAGGATATACTGATTCTCAATCAAACAACTTCCTGAAGGTCTGGTATGAGGATTTCTTTCAGCACCCTCGTCGGTATTGCAATCGGTTTTGGGCTATTTGCGTTCGCAGTTTGGAGCGGAACGCAAAACTATGCAATTTTCTGGAGCGCCAGCAGTTTGTTGTTGGTTTTAGGCGGAACGCTAGCGGCCGCGATGATTTCTTATGAGGGGCGCTATGTCTGGAAAGCCCTTGGCACACTTACTCAGGTCATAGTTCCGACCCAAGTGAGTCCTAAAGTACTCTACGAGGATGTTCGACAAATCATCGACTGGGGGAGGATTGGCGCACGCGACGGTCTGCGTGGCTTAGAAACGGAATTCTCTAAATTGCCTAAACCCAAGCATAAAGACTCATTTCTACAACACTGCATCAAACTCATGCTCGCAGGCTATAAAGAGGATAACCTTCGAGGGAAGCTTGAAACAGCAATGAACACCACCTATGAACGCAATATGGTTCAGGCAACAATATTGAATACAATGGCAAATATCGCGCCGGGCTTTGGCATGATCGGAACACTGGTAGGCCTCATCATCATGCTATCGGAACTGGACGGAGGCACCGGAAATTTGGGTGCAGGCCTCGCCATCGCCCTAATCACGACCCTTTATGGAATCATCCTTGCTCAACTTGTCTTCAAACCCGCCTCAAGAAAAGCCGAACAAAAAGAGCAAATGCTGAGATTTAGAAATCAACTCACCATTGATGCCTTCTTGCTCCTCGTCAATCGAGCTAATTCGTTTGAAATCCAAGATCACCTCAACAGTTATCTTGATCCATCGGTGCAATTTAATCGAGCCACTAGAGACGATACCTAGGAGGAGAGAGATGAGTCCGCAACCTAGCAAGATTTACGATTCAGACCCCACTGAGGATACGAGTTGGCTACTCACTTACGGCGATACCATCACCCTCTTGATGATCTTTTTTGTTTTGCTGTTTTCGACCTCAAAAGTCAGCGAAGAGAAGTTTGACAAGGTCGCCCAGAGTATTAATGAATCGTTGAACCGCCCTGCACCTGATCCCATAACGAACCAGCAGACGGTTCTGCCGCCACTGCTTCAAGCTAAGATTTTTCTCGAGGAGATCATCAAAGACAAACGCCTAGAACAACAGATGAAGCTCGATTTAACCCGGTCAGGCCTCAAGATCGAGCTTTCAAGTAATTCGTTTTTTGCTTCTGGCTCAGCTGAGGTACGCGAAAACATGGTTCAATCCTTAAAAGCACTCAGTGGCGTCATCCAGAATTTGCCCGTGGGCGATTACCGCGTCGAAATTGAAGGCCATACGGATAATGTTCCCATCAAAACAGCGAAATTCCCTTCTAACTGGGAACTCTCTGCACTGAGGGCCATCAATGTTCTCCACATATTTGAGGAGACGGGGCTTACTAAGCATCGTCTTTCAGCCACCGCCTTTGCCACGACCAAACCCAAAGCCGCCAACACGGATTCGAGGGGGCAGAACATCGCCAAAAACCAAGCAATGAACCGCAGAGTAGTCGTGTTTATTAAAAACGTGGAGGACTATTAACATAACCTGCGTTCGTTTATTCGACGCAGTGGCAGATTATCACCGTAGTATGAATTTTTGTCACCACGACAATATTCTGAAATGAGCTGTAGTGCATAAATTTGTCCAAGCTCGGCATAATGTTTCAGAGAGTTTTTATTCAACACTTCCATACAGTCCCAGTCCCTGCAGACCGATAAACGCCAGAAGGAGGCACACTAGTCGCGTTGGATCAGGACGTCTATACTAAAGTCACAACTACAGGACGATGATCTATGAAAAATCTTCGTAAGGTGGGCCTGGTCGGGGCCACACTGGTGAGCCTGGCGGGCGGGGTGGCAATGTCAGCGGGTGGCCAGCCACCACCACTGCCCATTGAACCCATTGGTATCATCGAGACGCTGCCTAAGGACTATCCCGAAAGCTGGTTCCTGGTCCATGATGCTTCATTTTTCCAGATGTCGGACGGAAAGGTCTACGTAATCGACATTGAGGGAAATGACTTGCACGAACAGGTCAAGGGTACCTTCAACGTAGTCCTGATGGGTAACCTCACCCAGTCGGCGCGTCGCCACGAAATATATGCCACCGAGACGTTTCATTCTAGAGGCACTCGGGGTAAGCGCGAGGATCTGGTGACAATATGGGATCAGGAGACGCTCAGCCCGGTGGGTGAGGTGCTTTGGCCCAAGCCCAAACGATTTACAGGGATGCCCCAGCGCTTTGCCATGTTGCTGATCGACAATGACCGTTGGCTGGCGGTGGCTAACTTCAGCCCGGCAACCTCGGTAACATTGATTGACCTGGACACCAGGAAAATCATCAATGAAATCCCGACGCCTGGATGTGTCTTCGTCTACCCCACGGGCGAGCGCGGTTTCAGTTCATTGTGTGCTGACGGTCGTTTTCTGAGTGCCGAATTGGCCGAGGATGGGACGTTGATCGAGCTGACTAGGACCGATGTATTTTTCGATTCAGATACCACGCCGATTTATGAGCGTCCGGCGGTGATTGGTGATACGGCTTATTTCCCCACGCTTGCCGGCCTGGTCTATCCAGTAGATATCAGCGGCAAGGTTGCAAAAGTCGGCGAGCCCTGGAGCCTGGTAAGCGAGACGGAGAGCGAGGGTAAATGGGCTCCCGGGGGCATTGCCTTGATTGATAAAGACGACCTGGGGCGCTTTTATATACTGATGCATCCAGACAGCAAAGATGGCAGCTACCAGGGGGGCGGTCCGGAGGTTTGGGTTTTCGACCCGGTGAAACAGAAGCGTGTCCAGAAAATTTCGATGCAAGCCTGGGGTTTGTCGCTGGCGGTCAGCCGCGGCAAGACGCCACAGTTGATGGTGACCAATCCAACCGATATGAGCCTGGAAATCTACGATGGCCTGAGTGGAGAATTTGTTAAGACCATTACTGGCTTTGGCCAGTCCACGCCGCTCATGATGCACGGCTCGCGGTAGGAGGCAACTTTTGTCCAACTTAGTCAGCAACCGCATCACCCTGTTTGTTTGCAATCTTGTCTGGGTGGCCCTGGCGTTGCCGCTCCTGCTTCCCTCGGATATTATCGATACGGGCATGCTCGATGTTGGCCTCTCTCTTGGCTGTGCCATTTTTCTGTCGCTGGTTTATCTGCGCAGCGGCCAGGTTATTGCCAGCGCACCATCTGTGCAGCGCAAGGGCTTACAGGAATTTCCCTCTGTGGTCTCGGAGATCCTGGGCAAGACATATGGTGTGGCGAAATTACTTTACGCCGTGCTGATTGACGTGGCGGACACTATCGCTTCTATGGGGATTATCAATTCCCGCGAGCATCTGGAGAGCCTGTTTGAAGCCAAGGAACGAAAAGTAGCATCTTTACAGGACTATACGAGCAAAACACAGGCAGTGCAGTGAGTGGAGGCTGACAAGGTATGAAGATATTTGACAGGTTATTCGAACAACAAGCACGTCAGTTGGCCCAGCGCAGCTCCCGACGAGGGCTGCTAAAGGGCTTGGGCGGGTTGTTGGTGGGCGGCGCTGCCGTGCCTTTACTACCGGTGTCCAGGGTCCACGCTGCCGAAAAGCCGATGGATAAGGGCGACCCCAGTAGCTGCGACTACTGGCGCTATTGCGCCATGGACGGGTTTCTGTGCGACTGTTGCGGGGGCAGCGCCAATACTTGCCCGCCGGGAACCGAAATGTCACCGATTACCTGGATTGGCACCTGTCGTAATCCCGCGGACGGGCGTAGCTATATTATTTCCTATAACGACTGCTGCGGTAAATCATCCTGTGGAGCCTGCTTGTGCCAGCGCGACGAGGGTGACAGACCACCCTACCGCCCGGACAAGACTAACGATATTAACTGGTGTCTGGGTACTGAAAGTGCGGCCTATCACTGCTCCACAGCCATTGTTGTTGGAGTGGCATTCGAAGAAACGTGAAAATAGCGCTTGGGACACTTTGGCTGTGCCTGTCCATGGGCGCTCTGGCCGAAAAGATGAATTGGGAGCGCGCCCAGTTCCATTACAGGATGTTCTGCCAGGGTTGCCACTCGCCGGACGGGGGGGGTGCCACTTCGGTGCCGCCATTGAAGGACAATATAGGGTATTTCCTTGAGATCCCGGCCGGACGGGAGTATCTGGTGAGGGTACCCGGGTCTGCGACATCGGCCCTGAACGACGGCAATCTGGCAGAGGTGCTGAACTGGATTATCAGCGAGTTCTCCGGTGACAGTGCCGGTGAAAATTACGAGCGGTATACCGCGAGTGAAATTTCCCGGGTACGAGTTCACCCGCTCGATGAAGTAGAACACTATCGCACAAAGCTCCTGGCGCAAATCGCCGCTGCGAAAGCACGAAACTAAACAGCCCGAAGAAATTACGGGTCCCCTGCGCCGCCCAATTACTTAACACCACAACCATTTCCGGCGACGCTCCCGCCAGGTCCCTATCTCTCGACACCATCGCCCAGTCTATGGTGATGGCATTTCAGTGACTCTCTAGCAAGACCTAAAAACGCCAGCCAGGCAATGGGACCCCTGTTACGATACATAAATATACAAATATAGTTAAATTTACTATCATTCAAATTAGTTAACTGGTTAAATAACTTATCGTCCCTGGGTTGTACGATGCATGAGGGCCGATAATAAACTTCAATAGAGGCTACTTAAGAATGATAAATCCTTTCAAGAAAGTTTGTGTGCTGGTCTTGGCCATTGGGCTTGCTGCTAGTGCATCGGCTGAACGCGTAATTGAAGAAGTCATTGTCACAGCTCAAAAACATGCCGAAAGTGCCAACGACATCGGTATCACAATGAACGCTTTCACCGGTGAGCGATTGCGGGACCTTGGTGTTGATTCGGCTGAGGATCTGGCGCTATATACCCCATCACTAACGGTTAGTGATACTGCAGCAACGGGTGTGCCGCTCTATACGATCCGGGGCGTTGGTTTTCAGGACTACAGTACCGCGGCGTCGTCCACAGTGGGTTTGTATTTTGATGAGGCCGCGATTCCTTACACTGTTATGAGCAGAGGCGCGCTTTTTGATATAGAGCGTGTCGAAGTCCTGAAAGGGCCACAAGGTGATCTCTATGGTCGTAATACGACGGCTGGCCAGATTAACTTCATTAGTAACAAACCAACCGAAGAATTTGAAGCAGGCTTTTCCGTAGGCTATAGCACATACGAGACTATTGATGTTGAGGGCTTTGTCAGTGGGTCTATCAGCGATGCCGTCAATGGTCGATTCGCATTCAAATCGACGCAATCCGGTGAAGGATGGCAGAAAAGCCTGACGCGAAATGACGAGTTGGGCGAGAAAGATATCCAGGCTTTTCGGGGCATGCTGAACATCGATTTGTCTGAGAATGCAGAGCTGCTTCTGAGCGCTGTTTACATTGATGATCAATCTGAAAACAGTGCGGCCACGGCCTATAGCGGCACGGAAATTGGCCTTGGGGAATTTAGCGCACCCTATGTCGCGCTGGGAGAATATATTCTGCCGACAGGTGCAAACTTCGGTGAAACTCCGCCCTGGTATTCAACAGACAACAATGAAAAGGCTGACTGGACTAATTCCTACACCAGCCCCATTACAGGTCGAACCTTTGACATTCGTCCTCAACGTGACAATCAACTAGAGAGCTATAGAGCAAAACTAACCTGGGACCTTGGCAACAACATGATCCTGACGACCATCACGGCGTTTGATGATTTTCAGCGTCAGGAAGCCAATGACTGGGATGGTGGCTTCTACAACGATTCGAGTAATATCAACACCACTGACCTAGAAGTATTCTCTCAGGAAGTTCGGTTGACTGGTGAGACAGAGAATACGATATGGATAATCGGCGGCTATTACTCCGATGATACTGTCGATGAGTATTATCACTACTTCATGTCTGACTCTGTATACGGCCTAGGCTCGGTGACCTTCGGAGTGCCGCCATTTGTTCTGGCCCCGATCCTTGAACTTGATACCAAGTATGAGCAGGATACGACATCAAAAGCTGTCTTTGGTCACCTTGAATGGAGTCTAACAGAAGACTGGCGCCTCACTCTTGGGGCACGGTACACAGAAGAGGAAAGAGAGTGGAGCGGTTGTACTTTTTCTGCAGATGACAATTCGCTCGGCAACTTCCTTAACACGCTGTTTGGTTCAACAGTTGGACCTGGAGAATGCGGAACAATCGATGATGACCCCAACTCGCCGACTTTCCTGTTTGCATTAATTGGCGGACCCAATGTCAATGATGCCTTTCATGTCTACAACGACACTATCAATACCAGCCGCTGGATGGGCAAGATTGGTATTGACTACGCCGTGAACAATGACGTGCTGCTTTACGCAACCTATTCAACAGGCTTTAAGTCGGGTGGGTTTAATGGTGCCAACTCAAATACAACTCGTCAGTTGAATCCCTATGATGAGGAAACTCTTAACTCTCTTGAGCTTGGTGTTAAAGCAACTTTGCTTGATGGCGCGATGCAGTTGAATGCCGCGGCATTTACCTACGACTATCGAGACAAGCAGGAGCAAGATCGCGCTGTAACCTTTGTCGGTAATATTTCTGGCCTCACTAACGTCTCGAAGTCTGAAATTGACGGCTGGGAGTTGGAAGTTAACTGGTTACCCACCGACAATTTTTCAGTTGACCTGGCGGTCGCCTGGCTGGATACGGACATCAAGAAATTTGACCAGGTTGATACGGCAAACAGTGCGTGGCCGACTATCGTTTATATGGATGGTTCAGGACAGGAACTGGCGCAATCACCCGAGTGGCAGTATAACGGCACGGCCACCTACGAATGGGCGTTAAATGACAACTACCTCATGTCTATTGCTGGCGATTTGTCGTACAAAGACGATACTCAGGGTTTGCGTACACAGGTTTACTCAGAGGATTACCTCATCGTCGGTGCACGCGTAGCGCTCATGCCTCAAGATGGCCAGTGGCGCGCAATGCTATGGAGCCGCAACATTACCGACGAAGACTATTTCCCATCAGCGCACACCGGCGGAAACGGCCCTTATGTGCAACGTATGGGTATGCCACGAACGGTTGGCGTGACGCTCGATTACAACTTCTAGCTCTGGCTCGTTATCGGATGGCTTTCCAGCCATCCGATGGTGCCAGTCCTTGGCACAATACATTAGGCAGCAAAGCCAGCAGTACGCCCAGTGCCAAACAAGCGAGCTGTAATTAGAGACCAATGGCTGTGAGTGTTGCACCGCCTGACAGTAGGGCCTCGCAAAAAATGGATCAAGCAGCTCAACACGGTCCGATATGTCCGAGAGTATCTGTGTCAGGGAAATCTCACCTGCACATCGCTTTCAATGAAGACCGAAGTATCGGTCCAAGGTCTGATGTCATGGTTTATCGTGATCAGGCCAAGCCACCCCCCAGCAGCGATGGCTGATATCAGAAAAGTTCGACCGGCGGCGAACGGTTTCTAGCAATTTCACCCAACTTCTGTTGGGGGAGAAAACGCCAGTTCTAAACAGTACTAAGATGGTTTCTCACTGGTCGTTCGCTCGATCATCCCCTGCACCAGGGAAAAGAAGATCGGAATTAAAATCGTACCTAATATCGTCGCGGCCAACATACCGGAAAACACGGTCACGCCCAAAGACACTCGACTGGATGCACCTGCACCCGTCGCAAGTACGAGAGGCAGCACACCAAGAAGAAAAGAAAACGCCGTCATCAGTACAGCTCTGAATCGTAATTGTGCTGCGTTGGTCGCTGCCTCCAAAATTGACTGCCCATCTTTTCTCAATTCGACAGCAAACTCTACGATTAGGATCGCAGTTTTTGTCGACAGGCCAATGAGCAACACAAGTCCAACTTGGGCGTAAATATTATTCGCGAGGCCAATTACGTAGAGCACGGAAAACGCACCAAACATCGACAATGGCACAGCACCGATAACAGCAAAAGGAATCATCCAACTCTCATATTGTGCGACGAGGAAAAGATAGACAAAAACTATCGCCAATAGCATGAGTATCGGTGCTAAATCACCAGCAGAAATTTCCTGCCGCGTTTGCCCCGCCCAATCAAAGACAAAACCAGCGGGTAGCCCTGCCGATAGCTCAACCATCGCGTCAATAGCTTCACCACTTGAACGCCCTACAGCAGCCTGGCCGGTAATGCTTGCACTGCGATACAAATTAAAATGGTTAATGCTTGTTGGGCCAAGGATTGGTCGCATTGTACCCAAAGTGCTCAACGGAACCATGTCATTCAAATTGTTTTTAACAAAGTAGTGCCTTAGATCCTCGGGACTTTTTCGGAACTCAGAATCCGCTTGTATCATGACGCGGTATGTTCGCCCGAACTGATTGAAGTCGTTGATGTACAAAGACCCCAGTTGAGCCTGCAATGTCAAAAAGACATCAGACAGTTCGACACCTTGCGACTTAACCTTGTTACGATCTATTTCTAACTGGTATTGAGGTACGTTTGCACGAAACGTACTAAAGACGCGATTCAAGTCCGGATGTTGGTTTGCTTCATATATCAACCCATTCATCGCTTGGGCCATCAAAGCAGGCTCCCGCCCTTCCGTATCCTGAAGTCTAAACTCGAATCCAGAACTATTACCTAAGCCGGGTATTGGCGGTGGATTGAACACCATGATCTGAGCATCCGGTAGCTTCCACAGTTCATTAGTTAAACGAGGAATGACGTGCTGCAAACTGAGTTCAGGCTCTGTGCGATCCTCCCAATCTTTAAGTATGACAATACTTAAACCGTTGTTTGAGGCCGGCCCTGCTAATAATGATGAGCCTGCGACCGTAATCACATCAACGACAGCAGGGTCTGCAGCAATTATTTTAGAAATTTTATCCATGACTACTTCGGTGCGATTTATCGATGCTGCATCAGGCAATTGCACATCAACAAACACATAGCCTTGGTCCTCAGCGGGTACAAACCCCGTCGGCACTACCGTTGCGAGGTAGGCCGTCGCGGCGAAGACGACTAAGGCGGCGAGACCGGTCAGGTAACGCTTCGCTAGTATTGTTGATATGAGTACACCGTAACTTTTTGTCAGCTGCTTGATACCTAATTCTATCGGTCTAAGCCAACCAATTGACCCGGATTTACCTCGACTGAGAAGCACCGTACAAAGTGCAGGACTAAGCGTTAGCGCGTTCAACGACGAAATCAAAACAGCGAATGAAATAGTAATAGAAAACTGTTTGTAAAGTTCACCCGTTATACCGGGCATAAAGGCAACGGGAACAAACACTGCAAGCAGTACCAACGTCGTTGCAACAATGGGGCCTGTCACTTCCGACATTGCATTTGCAACGGCGTCCTCAATAGCCAAGTCACTCTCTTCCATCAAACGCTCTACGTTCTCGATAACAATAATGGCATCATCAACAACAATACCAATCGCTAAGACTAAACCGAACAGAGTGATTGTATTAATGGAGTAGCCCATCAGGTTCATAAAGATAAATGTACCAATCAACGACACCGGAATTGCAATCGCAGGAATGAGTGTTGCACGAACATTTTGCAAGAAGATAAAGACGACGAGTACAACCAGCGCGACGGCTTCAAATAGTGTCACGATCACTTCATCGATAGATCGAGTGATGAATTCGGTTGTGTCAAAAGGAATAGAATAAGTTAAGCCATCGGGAAATCTCTCTTTGAGTTTTTCCATCTCTGCCTTGATCAATCGTGCGACCTCAGTCGCATTTGCATCGGGTAGCTGATAGATAACAATGAACGCAGTATCTTTACCGTCTTGCTTCGCCGAAATTGAATAGTTTTCTGAAGCCAGCTCAATTCTAGAAATGTCCTTAAGACGGATAATACCGCCGTCTGCGCCAGTACGAATAATGGCCTGACCAAATTCTTCAGGGTTTCTTAATCGGCCCTGGGCTGAGATTGAATATTCGAACTGCTGATTGGCGGGAGTTGGGCTACCACCGAGTTTACCCGCAGCAACGATGACATTTTGTTCTCTAAGCCGGTTTTGAACATCAGCAATGGTGATTCCTAACGATGACATCTTGTCAGGACGCAACCAAATACGCATTGCGTAGGTCTTCTCTCCCATTACGACGGCTTCAGCAACCCCCGGAATACGTCCGAGCGGTTCGGTTATATAATTTGTTGCGTAATTGCTCAGAAACAAATCATCGATCGAATCTGACGTTGAATAAAGGGTCAACCCCATCAACATTGCGCTCGACTGTTTCTTAACAGCAACACCTTGTCGCTTAACTTCTTCTGGCAGAGATGCTTCAGCCAGCGAAACCCGGTTTTGAACATTTACCTGAGCCTGATCAGAATCCGTTCCAACTTCGAAGTAAACCGTGATGGTACCTGACCCGTTATTTGAAGCAGTGGACTCGATATACATCATGTCCTCAACGCCATTAAGTTGCTCTTCTATCAACCTGAGTACTGATTCTTCGACCACCTGGGCGCTGGCTCCTGGGTAGCTCGCTGTGACTTGGACTTGTGGCGGGGTGATTTCTGGATACATGTTAATGGGCAAGGTACCCATCGAAATCAATCCACCAAGGGTGATGACGATTGAAATAACGAATGCAAACTTAGGTCGACTGATAAATATTCGGCTGAACATATCTACGACCCTCTATTGTTGTGTCAGAGAATCAGACAAGTCGCTAATGGTACCTGTAATCGAGTCTATTGTTTTACGCATCGGTTCGACTGCAACACCTGGCCGTACTTTCTGAAGGCCCTCAATAATCACATGCTCACCAGTTTCAAGACCCGATTCGACAACCCACATCGCATTCATGCGACGGCCAAGTTGAACGACGCGAGCCACAACCTTTTTATCGTCACCGACGACCAGTACAAACTTACCTTGCTGATTCTCCTGCACTGCCACTTGCGGAACGAGTGCTAGCATCGCTTTGTCCTGCGTTTCGATTACCAAGGTGACAAACAGCCCCGGCACCAAACTATTATTAGGGTTGGGGAACTCTGCTCTTATCGCAACTGTTCCTGTGCTTTCGTCCACACTTGTATCAGCGAAATTGACTTTACCCTGAAGCCCATAGATTTGGTTGTTGGGTAACCGCAGCGTTAAATCAATCTCGTTTTGCACGTCATCGGGCATTTGCAAAATATCCAGGTAACGCGCTTCTTCTAGCTGAAAGTTGACGTACATTGGATCGACAGAAATTAGCGATGCTAGCGACTCGCTCTGAGGTGTGACGAAGTTGCCGACGTTAAACTTCACCTTACCAATCTTGCCGGTAAAAGGCGCCGTGATTTTCGTGTACTGAAGGTTGAGCTCCGCTTTCTCGAGATTCGCTTCAGCTGCCCTTACTGATGCATCAGCTTGTGACGACGTGGTAACTAATTGGTCTAAATCTGAGTTAGAAATAAAACCTGTTTTTGAAAGCTCTTTACCTCGCTCTAGATTTCGAAGCGCATTAGCTGCGCCAACTCGTTGGCTTTTTAGATCAGCTTCAGCCTCGGCCAGTGAAGCCTCAAACTGTTCAGGGTCAATTTGAAAGAGTTGCTGACCGCGTTCAACTGTACCGCCTTCAGCGAAACTACGAGCCACCAACTCACCTTCCACTCTGGCTCTGAGCTCTACAGATTGATTAGGTTCAGTGCGAGCAACAAATTCAAGATGCCGGCCCACCTCTTCACTCTGAACCCGAAACACAGAAACTGCTGGCTTCTCGATCACCGGTTTGTCGCTATTTCCATCGCAGCCGGCTAACACACCCAGGAAGATTATTGCGTAGACAACGATTACATTTTTACTACTGATTTGCTTCGACCAATTCATGGAAATCCGACCTGTGCTGTAGGTGTATTACTACACGATTAATGTAGAGTTTATCTAACCGTCGAGTGTTTACACGATTAGGAAAAATTTAAATTGTTAGAATTCGATGCCCGCACTAAAAAGAATGCTTACGTCGTCGATTGTTGTTGAGTATAAGAATAATAAACCACGTTTTGCTAGAGGTTTCCATGTGTCTGTGTCGAAAAGTGTCTGTGTCGAAAAGTGTCTGTGTCGAAAAGTGTCTGTGTCGAAAAGTGTCTGTGTCGAAAAGTGTCTGTGTCAGACCAATACTTCTCATAATGACTGTTTTCAGGGAATCCTCACCTGCTCATAGCTTTCAACCAAGATAGCAGTATCAGTTCCAGACTTGATGTGATGGTTTCTCGTGATCCGGCCAAACCAACCGCCATCAGCGATGACTGACGGTAGAAAAGTTGTCCTCGGTGTCCGAAAAGTCAGATCGGCGGCGCACGGTTTCTAGTCGGTGATGCCTGATCCAGCCCCGTGCGCTTGAGGATTTTCTCGATGACCTCTGGCTCCTCGATGCAAGCGACGACCCTCACCTTGCCTGCGCACTTCTCTCACTTCGCAGCAAAGATAGGGTATCTGTATTTTATTCGAAGCAATAGGTTGGGTGTGAGATGACAGATCAGGAATCACTCACCACCGGTTAGATTAGAAAATGGTCTAAGGCAACGCATCTGACCTCGGTACAGTTGGACGTAGTTGCGGCATGAAATAGCCATGCGACTTCCTATGGATGGATGGCAACCGCATAATGGGTTAATACGAGTGGACAGGCAGTCATGAACAAAATTACACGGCGAAACTTCGTCAACGGCACGCTGATGGCTTCAGGTGCCTCTTTGTTGCCCTTCAAGATACGAGATAGCCAGGCGGCAATGTCTGGGTTGGATTCACCGTACTACCCACCCGCGCTGACCGGGCTTCGGGGCAGTCACCCGGGTTCGAACGATCGTGCGCATGCACTCGCTTGGGGTAGACGTTCGGCGGAAAGCTCAATGACACAGCTGTCTGAGACCTACGATCTGGTCGTGGTTGGCGCTGGAATAAGTGGCCTGGCGGCTGCTTACTTCTTTCAACAGCAGCACGGTACAGAAAAGAAGATCCTCATTTTGGATAATCACGACGACTTTGGAGGCCATGCAAAACGCAATGAACATGTGATTAATGGCAACACCTACATCAGTTATGGTGGTTCCCAGAGTATTGTCGAACCAAAGTATGCTGACCAGGTAGTCCTGGATATGTTCGAAGACATCGGTATCAACCTGACGCGTTTCAACTCAGCTTACGACCTGGACTTCTACAAGCGGCATGGTCTGGGCGGCGTCACCTATTTCAATAAAGAAGTTTTCGGTCAGGATAAGTTGGTACAACACCCTTACTGCAACTACCCGAACTACGTCGAAGGATTGTTAGGCGGCAGGCTCTCACATGAAGACGCGGCAGCAGCAGCACCCCTGAGTGAAAAGGGCAGGACACAATTACTTCGAGTACTCAATGGCGGGCTACACACACTTAACGTGCAAGAAGCAGATTTACAGGACTATATAGACAATCATTCCTATTTTGATTACCTGAAAAATAACCTCGGCGTTGATGACCCTGGAGTGCTGCGAATGGCCAGGCATTCAGGATTGGACTGGGGCAATTATAGTACCGAATTGATGTCCATCGCCGAGGCTAAAAGTTGTGGTGCAATGGGCTTTGCCCCTAAAGCTGTTTATGACGAGGATAATCCGTACATCTACCATTACCCCGATGGCAATGCCAGTATTGCTCGCGCACTGGTTAAGAAATTGATTTCTGGTGTTGCCAGGGGAAGCAATGCGGAAGCGCTGCTACTGGCTCAGTTTGATTACGCTGAATTAGACAGGCCAGGCAATCCAGCTCGTCTTCGGCTTAACAGCACGGTGGTGAACGTCAGGCATGGTAGTGATCCCGCCAGTGCGAGCGAGGCGCTGGTCAGCTATGTTAATGGTAATCAGTCTTTCCAGGTAAGGGGCCGTAACGTCGTGATGGCTTGTTACAATATGATGATTCCCCATATCGTGTCGGACCTGCCCAAGGAGCAAGCGGCGGCATTGAGTTTACAAACCAAGAGCCCTTTCGTGTATACGTCCGTTGGCTTGAAGAACTGGCGCGCCATGAAGGATTCGGGCATTGGTGTTGCCATGTCTCCAGGTAATATGCATCAGGCAGTTCTCATGGATTTTCCTGTTAGTATGGGAGGGTATAAGTTCACGGATTCGGCAGATGAGCCCTGCGTTATCCAAATGATTAGTTGCCCTTTTGGTAGCTTCGGTGCCGAGCCTGAAGCGCAGTTTCGAGAAGCGCGTTACCGAATGTTGGCCCTACAGTTCAATGACTATGAAGAGGAGATTCGCTGCCACCTTAGTGGCATGCTGGCAGGCGATTTGTTTGACTTTGACCGTGATGTAGCGAGTATTTCAGTTAATCGCTGGGCTCACGGATATACATTTGGGGGGCCGGGCGACTCGGTACGCCGAGGTCGGCAACGGTTTGGCCGGATCACCGTGGCCAACAGCGATTCAGCGCCTGAGGCTGATGCGAAAGCGGCCGTAATGATGGCGCATCGTGCGGTCAGTGAGCTGGCTTGAGCTGCCATTAGGGGTTCACATTATTTTAGAAAAACTAAAACCAGCAAAAGCTCGAGGCAGGCAGTGGCTGAATCAGCGCGTATCTTTGTCAGCGATATACTGCTCATAATGACTTTTTTCAGGGGAATTTCACCTGCACAAAGCTTTCAACGAAAACAAAAGCATCGGTACCTGGCTTGATGTGATGGTCTGACGTGATCAGGCCCAATTGCCTGACGATTTTCTCGATGACCTCTGGGCCCTCGGTGCAAGCGAGGCCCCTCCTTGCCCGCACACTACTCATACTTCTCTATTTCTATCGCGAACGCCCGCTTTAGGCGCTTCGCCCCGAAAATAACTGCGCGTCATCCAATAGCATGGGGCTAAATTCCCAACTGAGCCTCCGCCTCGGCCCCGCCGCCAACCTGGCCACGCTCTTCGCGCCAGGAAGCTTGCGGTGGAACGTCCACCCAGGCCTCGCACTCGCCACTGAAAGTTCCTATCTCATCGTCGCCTGCGCCGTGTGGCGTGTAACCCAATATAGCGCGCTGGCGCGGGGTAAACTTCATCGCTATTTCCGGCGGGACCTCCAGGTACTGATTGGCTTCCTGGCGCAACCAACCGAGGCTATAGGTATTGATGAGACCGGCGCGAGGACCGTTGCTTTGGTTTGCCCCACCCCCATGCCAGGTTGAACCGAGGTAGAACAGCGCTGATCCCTTCGGCATTACAGCCGATTCCCATGCCGATACGTCGGGCAGATGCCAGCAACGCAAAAAACGATGAGAGCCGGGCACAACACGCGTACCACCGTTTTCGGTGGTGAAATCGTCGAGTGCCCACATAACACCAATTTGCAGTTCCACGCCGGCGAGTTCGAACGGATACAGGGAGTCATCGCGATGCAACGCTTGAGCCGCCTCGCCAGGCAAAATCTCAATGGCCGTCAAACTGCCAACCTGGTAGGTCGCACAATGGGGCAGCAGAATCTCATCCGCCACCGCTACCAGCATGTCGTGATCGACAAGTGCAGCAGCGCTCGGCGCCCCCCGCATGATGGCGCCGTAGCGTCGGGTTTTGTTGCCATCGAAGGCGCTCTGCGCCTCGAGGCCAGCTGCGTCAAACTTTGGCCGCAACTCGGCGGCCACAGCATCGACAAGTTCCGGCTCGGCCAAGCCTGTAACAACGACAGCGCCATCGCGCCTGAGTGCCGCTACCACCTCCGAAACAGGTGTGTTTTTGTCAAGATAACTGAGTTGCATAGTGTTTTCCTTTCCGGGTTACACGTCATCCAGGCGTGGCGAAAGACCCTGGTAGCGTTTAGCCACCACTAGTCATAAGGCTACACTCTTTCATAAAACAATCAGGCAACCGACCTGATTCGATGCTCAGACTTTTGCTTGAAAGGCCCGGTTATAATTCCTCGCCTCGCTTTGTCTAAATCCAAGCTAACCAATACTAGATCACATTTCGAGAACGCCAGTCTGCTATCTGCTCATCACTGTGTCCCTGCGCCCTGAGCAGCGCGTCAGTATGCTGGCCCAGTTCCGGTACTAGTGCAGAGGGAGTCAGTGGTGTTGCGCTCATTTTGATAGGCGTACCGACGATAGGTATCGTCTCGCCGGTCTCATCAATTGCCTCCTGAAAGTAACCATTTATCCACGCGCCCTGATCGGCTACGGTACCTGCGTAGTCCCTAACCGGCGCATAACGCACATCCATATCACGAAGTACCGAGCACCATTGCTCAGTCGTTTTTTCTTTGAAAACAGGATTAAGCCGCTCAAATAGTTCGGTCAGATCTTCACGACTTGCCAGCAAACCCAGAAACCGTTCATCCAGCGCTAACTCGGGCTGCCCCATAGCAATGAAAAATGCATCACGGCTATCCGGGGGTACACCAATCACACCAATCCATCCATCACGGGTCTCAAAAATACCATAGACTCCACGCAACAAGGGATGGCTGAAATGTCCTCTGCCGGGCACCTCATTGGTCATCAGGTAATGAGTGTATTCTGATGCCTGGGCCCAGATCTGACCGCCTAACAAAGACCCTTCTATTTTCTGGCCCTGGCCACTTCTCTCTCGGTAATACAAAGCCGCAAGAATGCCGCTCAGAAGATTCTGCGAACCAATATGGTCAGCTATAGTCACGCCCACGGGTGAATATGGAGACCCGTCATAACCGATGGTACTGATCAAGCCACCAGCACACTGCCCTGCAAGGTCAGCACCTTCCTGGTCAGCGTCCGGGCCATCCGGCCCGAAAGTACTCCCAGCGGCCCAGATAATACCGGCATTGAGTTCCCGCAGATCCTCGAACCCCAATCCCCATTCTTCCATGGTCCCGGGCTTAAAGTTACTGATTATGATATCGGTGCTCGAAACCATCTCCTTAAAGATTCCCGCGCCCTCCGGTGTTCGCAGGTCAAGGGTCATACATTGCTTGCCACGATTACAAGCAACATAGTAGGCGTTCCGATTATCCTCTGGTGAACAATCTATCCAACGAGACAAATCACCCACCATGGGCAATTCAATTTTGATAACCTGCGCCCCCATGTCGGCAAGCGTAGCACCTGCCTGTGGACCCTGAACTAATTGGCCTATATCGATTACCCTGACACCCTCAAGTGCTTTATTCATAAAATACGCTCTTCAACCTGTGTTACTTAAACGTGTTTCGACACACGTCATTTAAGTATTCTGGATCATTGACAGCCGGCGGTAAACTCAACTTCAGGGGATCATACTTGGCTGACAAACCAGAAATATGATTAATTCTTATTATGCTGGGACATCTCCGCGTCACTTTAGATAAAGTTAAAGATCATAACTCAAGAACTACAGTGGGGTGATTTGCATGAATATTATGGAATTAGGTGCTTTGGGTGAGCTTATCGGTTCTGTCGGCGTCGTGGTGACTCTCTTTTATCTGGCGATTCAAATAAGACAGAACACAGAACAGCAGAAAAGGGTCGAATTGGAATCCCGTGTATCTGCCGTGAATGCCAGCGCCGCGGCTCTGCGTGAAAACCGGAAGGCTGTATATCAAGATGCTGAGCTTGCCGAAATTTTTTGGATAGGCATGTCAAAGCCCGAAGAATTATCCGAAATCAGATTTCTGAGATTTAGGATTCTAATGCAAAATATACTCGATGGCCTTTGGGATGTTCATTCTCGCACCTCGCTGACAGACTTATCCCCGGAGATTTGGGACTCGTTAGGGGTAAAAGCGGTCGAAAGGATGATCGACTCCAACGGAGGCCGTCTTGTTTGGACCCAATTCAGGTCGGCCTACCCCCCTAAGTTTCGGTTTGCCATGGATACAATTCTTGATCGAAGCAATCCCGAAACCCACGACGCTGTCTGACTGCACGTTTTCACGCTGAACATAACTCTATCGGCGCATCGCTGACCGGGAAATGAGTGAACAGAGTGTCACAGTGACAACAACCAGCAGCGCGTTTAGTCGCACGGCCGAGGAAACAGCGGTGGACGCCCAACAAAAAAAATAGGTGCTGTCGGTTAGCTTCTCGAAGCCACCTGTAAATCTCTCCTTTTGGGGTCGTATCAGGTCCCGTATAAAATACTGAGTAAACGCGGCGTGTCAGAGAATGGCGGGTTAAACCGCGTTTATCCAGGATTTCAAAAGTAGATTGATGAGGGTAGGAATTATAAAAGGTGTTTTTTGAAGAATACAGAAAGAGGATGGTCGTGGTGGGTTATCCTGTTGATTCCTTCGTTGGTAAATATGAAGTTGCATGCCGAGAATCAAGTTTGAGATTTTGCCAGCCGTAGCTGTTCTGGCAGTGGTGTTTTCTTTGTACTACGCCACGATGCCTGTATTGGTAACCTTTGAAGACGCAGGTTTGTTTTTGCAAGTTTGCGCGCTAGACGGTATTGCGCACCCCCCGGGTTATCCCTTGTTCACATCGATTTGTTCGGCTAGCACTCGACTTGGAGGCAATCAGGTTATTTTGGCTAACCTGACTAGCATTACATTTTCTGCTTTGTCGTCAGTCGTCGTGTTTTTTATCTTACTGCGGCTGGGTGCGCGCAGGTCACTATGTTTTGTGGGTGCCCTGTTTATTTTCAGTGCGAAAGAAATATGGGCGCAGTCAATAGTGGTAGAGGTCTATTCGCTGAATCTCTTGCTGGTCAGCTTGCTCCTGATACTGACAATAAAATATGTTGATAGCCCAAAGACAAGTTTATTACCGGCTATAGCCCTGATTCTTGGATTGGCTTTGGCTAACCACTGGCCGCTCGTGGTGGTTAGTATGCCTGGTATTTTATTGTCGATGGTGCCGAGAACACAAAATCTGATGCGTGATTTGAAGCCATCGGTCTTAGCGATCTGCGTGCTGGCCTTTCTTCTGGGTATCTCTCCTTATGTTTGGATGTTCATGAAATCCGCACCGGTTTTTGGGTACTACGGAGAGATCAAGAATGTTTTTGATCTGGTTCGATATATTTCACGGGATTCGTATTCAGGTATTGATAATGCCGTCACTGCAGATTACTCCGACAAACTAATGTATGTCTGGTGGTATCTAGGTGAACTAGCTCGACAGTGGACGCCGATAGTCATGCCAATTGCAGTGGCTGGTTTTGTTCAGGCTGTCAGGAGCAACCCTTATCGACACTGCGGACTATTGGCGGTGTTACTCGGAAATAGCTTGCTGTTGATATTGTTGCTAGGGTTTGAGTTTAATTATTTATTTCGTTCGGTCTTTAGTGCCTATCCCCTGTTTGCGATTCTTGTTGTGGGGATCTACACCGTTCTGGGCGCCGAGAGTATCTTGGTGTTGCTTGCTTCGATGGCGCGTAAGCAGATCGTAGTAATTTATCGAGTGGCATTGGTTTCGATTGTCGCGTTCTGCGTTGTAGATGGCTATGGGAAGAATGACCGAAGTCGCGATGTCATTGCGGATCAGTATGCAAGAGTGATATTACAGTCCTTACCAGAAGATAGCGTGCTGATCATCGATGCCGATTCTCAGGTTGGGCCCATTGGATATATGCAGCGCGTCGAAGGATTACGAAAGGATGTAGTGATCTACTCTGCCGATAATATCTTCAGTGATAAACGGATGCCGATTGAGAAGGAAGCTCGCTCGAATTGGGTTGAGGAGATGCGTGCTAATCGTCGAGTATTCTCTATTCAAGTAGATGGTCTTACTCAGGGTAAAGACTACGGTTTGTATATCGAGCACATACCAGAGAGTCCTGGTGAATACGGCTCTCACGCCTTGCACTTGCCCTTTGTGGAGTCTCGCGCTCGGGAATACCAGGCGGGGAGTATCTTGCAAGAAGCGGACGTCTACTTTGTCCACCAAATGCTTATAGCGACCGGCCACCAGCTGTTTGAACGAATAGCACGTGGACAGGCTGGCCCGGATGAGATTGCTGCACTAAAGGCGGTGCAACAAACCTTTCCCGGGGCACTCGCTATCGCCACATCATCCATTGTCAGAGATGGTGGGAAGCTGAATCGAGCCTTGCTTGAATTTGTTCTTTTGCCATTTGAAGACAACATACCCGAGGTAGCATCCAGTGAACAAATTGCGAGCTTCCAAACAGTTCTGGGTTTATTGAAAGAGGAAGACAAAAACTGACTGAGATCAGTTAAGAAAGTTGCTCGAATACCATTAAGGACACCTGCCAAAATAGGATTAGAAGAATAGACGTTATCAAACGTCTTCTAAAAGAATATAAGGCAATCACATGCAGGAACAGTTGGACGGACTGTTACCTGTCACACAGATAACCCACTCTACCCTTAACCTTATGACCATCGTTCTGACACTGGCTACTATTGCCCTACTGGCTAGTTTGCTGGCACCGGCTGATGCTAAATTGGAGGAAATTGATGAATCCAAAGCAGTGACGGACCCAGAGCAACGCAATCAAAAGCGACCGTTGACAGGCCCCCTTGTTTGGACCCAATTCAGGTCGGCCTACCCCCCTCGCTTTCGGCTTGTCATGGACACAGTTCTCGATCAAAGCAATTCCTAAACCCACGACTTAGTCTTACTGAACGTTTCCGCGATGCTCATGATTTTATTGGCGCATCCCTGACCGGGAGATGGGCGGTTAAAAAACCAAGCCGACGGTTATTGATCTGCCATGAGGGAAGCCATCGTATCGGCACTCAGACTTCCACTCGAAAAGCCGCGTTATAAGTCCTATCCGCAGCACCCTTAGAGGTGGCAGATTTGGGCGATGAGCATAATGGAGGTGCCGTATAAAATCGCGCCCAAAAACAGCCAAATGATGATGCTTCACCGGCCAGAGCCAGTGGTTTGGGTCAAAAAAAAACCCGGCATAGCCGGGCTTTTTTCTTGAAACTAAGTTGAGCTTTAAAAAGTGTAACTTAACTCTGCACCGATATGACGTCCTCTGCTGAGGCTACCCGCTGCAAACAGCGTAGAAATCGGTATAAATGTTTCGTCCTGCTCGTCAGTGAGGTTTCTACCGAAGACCACGACCGAGTATTTCTCTGCGTAGTAACCAATAGAGGCCGTAACGTCTTCCCGAGCATCTACCTGGGTATTGGTCACGTTCAACAGGTTTGTCTCAACGTCATCAATCTTGCTGTATTTAGCATAGATCTCAAGATCACCCGCACCGATGGGGAAGCTTAATGTTCCTCCCACACCCATAGTGAACTCTGGCGCGTTACGAGGCGTGAGGAAGCTAGCATCCTCAATAAGTGCAACGCCATCTGACGCATTGATGTCAGTTTCGAAAGAATCATATTCGGCATCAAGATATCCGTAGTTAAGGAAGACTTTAAGATTCTCACTCACAACAAACTCAGTTTCTAGTTCGATGCCCTGGTAAGTTGCATCTGCTACGTTATCGAAAACCGTGGCAACGGTTTTGGTATCAGGGTCAACCTGCACAGACGATTCTTGCTTATCAGAAAACTCGTTGCGGAAGGCTGTAATGTTTAATCTTAGGCGACGATCCATCAGCATTGCCTTGTAGCCGATTTCCAATGATTCGGCAATTTCTGGCTCGTAGATATCTCGCTCGAAGTCACGAATATTTTGGTTTACACCAAAGAAACCACCGGAGTGGAAACCCTCAGAGTAAGAACCATAAATAATCGCGCTTTCGTTCAGCTGGTAAGTTAAACCAAGCTTTGGCGATATCTCGTCCCACGTCTCTTTAAGGTTAGCGTAAGCGGGAAAATTGCGTAGCCGCTCCCGGTCAGAGCTTGTCAGGTAGGCCTGACCTGCTTGGAAGTCTTTTTCCTCTTCTGTCCACCGGATACCTGCCGTTAAGGTCCAGTTTTCTGCAAATTGCCAATCACCCTGCGCAAAAACTGCGATTGAAGTAGTTTCCTGAGTTTCAAATAAGATCTGGTGCAGACGTCCTGTGACAGCGAGGCCGTTGTCTACGCCTAGGTCACAAGATGTAGGCGCGAAGGCTCCGCCTTGGCATGCAGCCCATCCTTCCGGAGACCCAACGAGACCGCCGAATAGCGTTCCCCAAAAAGTTCCACCCGTGTACCAATCCTGCGTAAACTCGTTATTAAAGTAGTACAGTCCCGCAGAGAAACTGACCGTGTCCCACGACCCATCAATTCGAAGTTCCTGGCTCAACTGATCGTACTCGTTGAAACGTTCAATGGTGATAAACGGTACAGAAGAGGCATCGAAATCGTAAATTCTGTATTCCTCGAGATCACGATACCCGGTCGTAGAAACAATCGTCAGATTTTCATTTAGATCATAGCTCATATTCAAAGTGATCGCGTCGGTGACGAGTTCAGCTTTGTTTTCAGTATCGTTTTCTGAATCTTTTGGTGTCGAGAGAGAGGTGCGACAGGTCTGTGGAGCAAGCGCACAGTTTAAGAACCCGCCGCTATAATCGGTAGCGTTGGGATCAGAGGGCGCGACAAGAACGCCTGGAGCGACATTGTAGTTCGTGTTGAACGCCGTCAAGTTGCTGGTATCGTCAAACTTTTCGACGGTCAGCGTTGCCTCAAATTTGTCATTGGGTGTCCACAAGAATGCTGCACCATAGTTTTGATAATCCTTAGTCGCGGCATCGCCACCCAAGGTAACGTTCTTCATGAAGCCGTCGTCCTCTTGGCTTGTATAAAAGAATTTAGCGGCAAGTACATCCTCGATTACAGGCGTATTTACGACAGCACGGAATTCCTGCTGACCATCTTCACCAATTGTTGCCTTTAAACGAGCGCCAAGCTCGCCTGTTGGGCGGCTTCTGATAACGTTGACAACACCACCAACCGTGTTTTTACCGAAGAGAGTGCCCTGTGGGCCTCGAAGTACCTCAACACGCTCTAGGTCAAAGTTTTCGAGGACCTGACCGGCAAGTGTTCCCAGATAGACGCCGTCAATCATCACACCTATGGGTGCGTCGAAAGAGTTATCATCTGAACGAGTTGGGCTAATGCCGCGAATATTGATGACTGCACCGCCGCCTCCTCGACTGCCGTCTTCCCCAATGGTGACATTGGGCGCGAAGCCATTAAGGTCTGTCAGGTTTCTGATCGTTGAATTTTCAAGTTGTTCAGAAATTGCGGTCATTGCGATTGGAACATCCTGGGATGATTCTTCTTGCTTTCGTGCTGTTACAACGACTTCTTCAATAGCGAGACTTTGTTCTTCTGCATAGGCTGCAGGAAACACCATCCCGCTAGCGACTACTGCTAACGTTGGAGCTAATTTAAAACGCATTAAGTTCATTCCTTATTAGATTTACGGTTCTTCTTCTTTTAGCCGCGACATCATTTTACAAAATAGTAATAAGTTCAATCCCATAAGACACAGTGATAGTTACTTTCCTCTCTGAGTGATGGAATTAAGTGGGATTTTATAATCTTGGTTCGCGGATCGATGCCCGGCCCACGACAGTAACCGCCGGAGCTGGTCATGAACAATTGTTGTTTTGGATCGTCGCCTTACTGTTCGCAAAAGCCTGTTTCTGGAGCCTTTGGGCAAAGTCAATCTACTGGGCACCTACGACGGCGAAAGAACAAGCGGTACGCAGGCACGACCGTAAGCGGACGGGCGCCGATGATAGGCAAAACGTCAATCATAGATTGACTATACATCGCGCGGGCGTGGCTCATGTTTCTAAAGCCTTCGGGCCCATGATAAGCACCCATGCCAGACGCACCTACACCGCCACTTTGCACGTGACTGAGCAAGTATTCCTGTTCACTTTTATCTTTGCCGAAGTAGTACATGGCAAGCGGGTTTCGGCGGGGTTCAATCTTATTAGGCACTTCAGTGATGTCTGTAAAGGTCATGATTGGCAGAATAGGGCCAAAAATCTCCTTGTACATAACCTCCATGTCCTCATTGACGTTTTGCAGAATGTGTAACGGCATGCGGCGGTTACCCTCAGACGGTCATGGATACAATTCTTGATCGAAGCTATTCCTAAACCCACGACGCTGGCTTACTGTAAGTTTCCGCGATGCTCATGATTTATTGGCGCATCCCTGACCGGGAGATGGGCGGTTAAAAAACCAAACCGACGGTTATGGATCTGCCATCAGGGAAGCCAGCGTATCGAGACTCAGACTTCCGTTCGAAAAGCCCCGTTATAAGTCCTATCCGCAAACCTCGATAGCGTTTGATCAGTGTTCACGGACCACGGCCACTCCCTATCATTAGTCGCGCTCTTTTCGGACCCTGACGCAGTCTGTCACCGCACAGAAATACTGCCGGCGGTGTCATCAATTCTGCAACCTTGTGACATAATTCAAGGCGTATGCTCATCGACCGGGGCATCGACATCTTTTTACCCATTCTTAAATCAAGGAATCACCATGGCAACGGGACCGCTTTCCGGTATACGTGTACTTGAACTAGCACGCATACTTGCTGGGCCTTGGGCCGGCCAGACATTAGCCGACCTTGGTGCCGACGTCATTAAAGTTGAATCACCCACCGGTGATGATACGCGGCAATGGGGGCCACCCTACATTGACCGCGGCAATGGTCAATCTGAGGCAGCCTACTTTCATGCCTGCAATCGGGGCAAACGCTCAGTTGTTGTGGACTTCACCACACCCAGCGGCCAGCAAAAAATCGAGGAGCTGGCAAAGGAAGCCGACGTAGTATTAGAAAACTTCAAGGTAGGAGGGCTTGAGAAATATGGCCTTGACTACGACAGCCTCTCGAGGCAGAACCCACGGCTTATCTATTGTTCAATTACTGGCTTCGGCCAAACCGGCCCTTATGCACATCGCCCCGGATACGACTTTATTATTCAGGGAATGAGCGGCCTAATGGATCTCACCGGCGATCCCGCCGGCGAGCCGCAAAAAGTAGGTGTAGCATTTGCCGACGTGTTCACAGGCCTCTACGCTGTCATCGGTATTCAGGCAGCCTTACTTGATCGCGCCCGGACTGGAAAAGGCCAACAGCTCGATATTGCCCTACTCGATTGTATGGTTGGGGTATTGGCCAACCAGGGCCTTAACTATCTTGCCTCGGGTGAGTCTCCACGACGACTGGGTAATGTGCATCCGAACGTTGCCCCCTATGAAGTGCTGCCGACGAGTGACGGTTGGTTTATCCTGGCCGTCGGCAACGATGCTCAATTTGCGCGATTGTGCACGGTGCTAAGATTGGGCGCACTTGAGACGGACGAACGATTCAAAACCAATGCACTGCGCATTAGCAACCGCGAGGAAATGTCGATGCTGATTTCCGCCGCAACCTCGACGTGGACCCAGGCCGATATTCTAGCTGCACTTGAGGCGGCAACCGTACCCGCGGGGCCAATTAACACCGTGGCGCAAGCCTTCGCCGATCCCCAGGTCAAATTCAGGGGGATGGAAATGACCATGAGCGACGGTATCCCCGGGGTCGCAATGCCGGTTAAAATGCGAGGTGTCACTGAGTCCTTGCCTTCGCCCTTGTTAGGCGGCGATGAAGCAAGATGGCATCAGCGATAGCCTTTGATTAACGCAGCTCGAGTTTCAGCAAAGCTGCTCGCACCCAAGAAAAGACCCATCTAACAGCAATACCGTGAATCCTACCCCTCAAATACAGTTCATTACATTAACCAAAAGAGCCTGGGCCGATTGATTCCTTTCAATCGAAATGAAGCTACACTGGCCTCCTGTATTAGTGGTGGTTATAGTGTGGAAGAGATTGGTGACTACTACGCATTACACTATTCTTGGATTAGCCGGGTTATTAGCCATGACAGAAAAGCAAGAAACAAGACCTGACCCCGATTTTCTTTTCTTTCCGGTCGCGCCTGTCGCACAGATTCATTCACTGGTGTTGCAACTGCAGCAGAGCCAATGGTGGAACCCGGAAAGGCTGCTTGCTTACCAGATGGAACACATTCGGATTTTGGCTCAATACGCGGCGGCTACCACACCATTTTATGCCGACCGTCTCGACTCCATTATCGACCTCAAATCAGGAGAACTCACCCTGGACGCGTTTCGCCAGATACCGGTACTCAGGCGTGAGGACGTTCAAGTGGCAGGAGAGCGGCTATTTAGCAGCAAACCGCCGGAGGAACACGGTCAATTGCAAGATGTTCGCACTTCGGGGTCTACTGGCAGACCCGTGCATGTAAAAACTACCGCTCTGGCCGGCAGGATCAACAGCGCCGTCAGTCTGCGTTATCACTTTTGGCATCGAAGGGATCTCACCGCTAAAAACCTCACGATTAAGAATATGCCAGCCAATGCGAAACCCAAAACAGGCGTTAACTGGGCCTTAGGCTATACCAGCCGCGACAGTATGGTCTATAACGTGGCTACGCCTCACAAAAAACTGTTCGACCTTTTGATCAGGGAAGACCCTGATTACCTGTGTTGTTTTCCCTCGACTTTGTGGGAATTGATCCATCGATCGAAGGAACTGGGGATCAAGCCTGGTCGCCTTCGCGAAGTTCGCACCGTCTGCGAGGTGCTCAGTGATGAACTACGTGGTCTGTGTCGCGAGCAATGGAATCTCCCAGTTTCAGACAACTATAGTTCAGAAGAATTTGGCATCATGTCGGTTCAGTGTCCGGATCATCCGTGGGGCCATGTCCAGGCGGATAAAGTGCTGGTAGAAGTACTCGACGACGAGGATCGGCCCTGTGAGGCCGGAACCTTGGGCCGGGTTGTAGTAAGCTCGCTGCACAATTTCGCTACACCGTTAATTCGTTATGAACTGGGCGATTATGGTGAGCTTGGGCCGGCCTGTCCCTGCGGCCGAGGATTACCAGTACTCAGGCGCATTGTTGGCAGAAAGCGCAATCTGGTGGTATTGCCTACGGGCGAAAAAATATTCCCATTGTTCGATAGCGAACCCGTGATTTTCAGTATGCCGGTGCGCCAGTACCAGATTACCCAGAAATCTGTGGATTTGATGGAGATGCGGCTGGTTGCAAACAGACCGCTGGAGACCGAAGAAGAGTTACGACTAAGTGAATATTATGGCCGCAATTTTGGCTATCCGTTCCAGTTCAAATTTGTTTACGTGGACGAGATCAGTCGCTCCGCCGGCGGTAAGTTTGAAGATTTTGTGTCGGAGGTAGAGTAGTAGACCTGCTAGATCAAGCGCCGCTCAAATAGTTATTCAACTCAACCAGTCTTTAGCGCTGGAGCCAATCATAGAATGCGGTTGATGCACTAATCAGCCGCCCTCGCGCACTTTCCAAGAGCGCTGCATGATCTGCGTTCTTCAGCACAACCCATTGCTTGTGCGCGTTCTGTAGATTGGTGAACAACTGGGCATGGCTAGCTGTTTTGGCCAGGGGATCAAACTCTGCCTGAAGAAGAAGCACAGGTACTGAAATGTTGGCTGCAGCCAACTGGTTGTATTCATGGGTGTATCGCCAATCCATTCTGATCGGGTCAGCCCGCAGGCTATGACGAACATACTCATCAATCGCTTTTTGGCTGATTGTACCCGGCAGGAGAAAATCACTGGCCGCAGCCTTCGCTGTCGTCGGTTTCCGGGGCGGCTGACCCGTTGGAAGGTCTTCCGGGTACACGAAGTTGTGCTTCAGCGGATAGCCGAATAACGTGAGACTGGCGATATGCTGCGGGTACTGCTGCGTGGCCAATTGGCTAATCATTGAACCCATGGACCAGCCCCACAGATGCACTTTTCGGCCCGTCTCTCTACTCAGCCAATCAAGCACAATCGACACATCTTTGGCAGCTCTGTTCGGCGTGTTCCAGCCACTGTCGTCTCTTGGTGTCTCGCCGTAACCCCGGGCATCCATAGCCCAGACGCTAAACCCGGCTTCGTTGAAGTGGTCCATCACAGACAATTCTTCACCTTGCACCTGAAGATCAAAATCCGGCAAAGAACTCCAGGTCCGACCGTGATGAAGCAAAATGATACCTCGTGGGTTTGGGACTTCTTTGGACCACACAGCAATCGGATGACCATCGGCGATCACCGTCTGTTTCTTTGCGTAGTCCGCCGCCAGACAGTTCGTCGCGACCAGGAAGCCGATCACGCACACAGCCAACAATCTTTTTGTTTTTAAATTGACAGACACTTTTTCTGGAGCCTCGTTAGAGTACAAGAAGAATAAACCACGTTTTGCTACAGGTTTCCAAGTATCTGAGTTAGAGAGTATCTGAGTTAGAGAGTATCTGAGTTAGAGAGTATCTGAGTCAGGATGGCTGAGGTCAGCAAAGTCCGATCGGCGGCGAACGATTTCTGGTGGGTGTTCCCTCATCCAGCCGCAGGTGCTTGAGGATTTTATTGATGACCTCTGGGGCATCAATACTCGCTACGACCTTTACCGGGCGGCCTTCCACATTGCCAGCGCACTTCTCAACCTCTATGGCGGATGGCCGCCCCGCGATGTAATGTCGAGGGGGGGGGTCAAGTAAATCCGCTAACCTTGCATTTTTTCCAGCATCGCTTTCATTTGCGCATGCATCATGTTGACGGCCTGTAACGGACGAATCATCACTTTAAACTCAGTGATCTGATCATCTTCATTGAAGGTAATGATGTCGACGCCATTCACGTACTTGCCCTGAATTTCTGTTTCAAACTCCAGAACAATTGTGTTCCCTGAAGCTACTTCCTTGCTGTATTTAAACGCCGATTCAGGTTGTCCAACGGCTTTACTTTTGTCTCCTTCACTGAAGGTGCCGCCAGCTGCCATCAGATACATCTTGGTTAAGGCTTTGCCCTTCTGGGGGCTGAATACTATCGGGGAATAGAACACACAATCATCCGCCAACAGAGTATCCAGTCCGCCTTCAATCTCGCCACGCAAATGCTCGTGCCACAATTCGATATAATCAGTCGCTGACATACGCTTTCCTTACATTCCAGATAATGCTTGGGTCAGGATACGGCAATTTTATTTGGAATCAAATTTGCCCCCCCTCCTCGAACAAGGGGGTCGGAGTCATTACCCAGGGTAAAGTGCCGGGGTAAACGCACCAGAAAAAGACCGTGGTAAGCCCATCAGTTCTTCAAATTGAAGTCGAAACCGATCCGCCGGAAAAAATATTTTTCTTTAATTGCCACGCTGGATGGCCTGGAGCGCTCTTTCGACAGTTGGAACTATAGGTCTTCTTGGCATCGAACAGCGAAATAAAGAACTGGCCGATGCCAAATATTAGATGATGAGTGATCTAAACTCCAAATAGGTCGTATAAACTTAGGGTCCAAAAATAATCTAATCTTTCCCCCCTATTGCGCCATTTTGGCGCTGCGTGGCTGCTGCTGTCACCACTCGCATGATGGGATTAAGTACCGATATAAGGGAGATTCAAACACATGAAGCTGTACCGTCTTCCCATCGGAATCATTCAGATTGTGGTCATCGGCATTGTTGCTGTGACCGCTTTCTACTACGCTCAGGCACCCTCTGAAGAAGAACTCCTCAAAGCCAGCGCTATCGCGATTGCACCTCAGAGCAATATTGGAGCGGTCTACGTTTCAGTGGCTCAGATAAAACCTCAAGATCATTTCGTGGAAGTTAGAGGCACGGGATCCGTTGTCGTAAGAAATTCAATTGACCTGGTATTGCAGTTAAGTGGTCGTGTTGTCTGGGTTTCTGAAACATTCAGGAAAGGCGGTAGTTTTCGTGCCGGCCAAAGCCTTCTGAGGATCGACCCGAGGGACTTTGAACTGGCGGTCGCCCAGGCTGAAGCAGATCGTCTTGCTGCGGAGTCTAATTACCAGCTCGCGAAGGCGGAAAGTGAGGCAGCCATAGCAAACTATGCCATTCTTCATCCGGAAAAGAATGTGCCGCCACTGGTTGCCAAAACACCCCAGGTGGATCAAGCAAAAGCACAGATAGCTGCTGCATCAGCGCGTGAGCAGATCGCGCTATTGGATTTAATGCGCACAGATTTTTCACTGCCATTTGACGGCAGAGTCGTCGACTCACAGGCGGAAGTTGGTCAGTTTCTGAATCAAGGCCAAACGTTTGGTGAAGTCTTTGATGTGGCGTCTATTGAAGCGTTAGTGCCAATTTCGCCTAGCGATCTGTCAATTCTGCAACCTGCGATAGGCAGGCGAGCCAGCGTCAGTCTGGCGGGCTTCCAGTTGCAGGCTACCGTCGCTCGAGTGTCACCGAACCTAGACGAAAGAACGCGATTCGCACAGCTATACCTGGCGCTCGACAATGCGACCGACGTCTACCCAGGCACGTTTTTTAATGTTGTTGTCGAGGGCCCACGTCTCGAGAACACAATGCTTCTGCCGGAAGCCGCAGAACAGATCAATGAGTCAGTTTGGGTCGTTAGTGGCAACCAGCTAAAACGGTCGCAACCAAGGTTCATCAATCGTCAGACCTCAGGGGTGATCGTCGAAAGTTTCGATTCGGCGGACGGTGTGGTGCTCGGGACGGTACCCGGAGCGAAGGAAGGCATGATCGTGACGACTGAGTCTGACTGATGGAAGAAGACCTGAGTGATTCAAAAACTCCTGTGATTGGGAGGTTCCAAGAGTACTTTGCAGGCAACCCTGTTGCGGCCAATGTATTGATGTCCATCATGCTGATCGGCGGATTCGTCGCCGCCTCGTCTATTACCTCCCAGACGTTCCCGACCCTGGACCTGGGGCAAATTAACATTACCGTCCCGTATCCTGGCGCCACTCCTTCAGAGGTAGAAGAGAGCATCACGCGAAGGATTGAAGAAGCTGTCATCGGGATAGACGGGGTAAAACGCGTTACTTCCCGCGCCTATGAGAATTCCGGTGCGGTCTCCGTGGAACTGAAGGATTTCGTCGACCAGGCGAAGGTTAGAGATGATATAGAAATGGCGGTGAAACGGCTGTCTGACTTTCCGCCAAGGCGCGCGGAAGAGCCCGACATTGTCCGCCTGGAAACCGTAGGGGACGTTATGACCCTGGTCGTTTCCTCGGATCTGTCGGACCTGGAGCTCAGGCAAGGAGCTGAGCTCATCGAGCAGGAGCTATTGTCGATACCCTCTGTCTCGCTGGTTTCGCTGTTCGGTGCAAAGGATTACGAAATCTCTATCGAAGTCAAACAAGAGAATCTTCGCAGTTACGGTCTGTCCATAAATGATATCGCCGGTGCGGTGAGAGATTCTTCGCTCAACTTATCCTCGGGTGAAATACGTACCAAAGCCGGTGACTTGCTTTTACGTACTAACAAGAAGAGTTACAGCGGCGAAGAGTTCGAAGACATTATCGTTAAGGCGTTGCCCAATGGGTCTTTGCTCAGGTTGAAGGATATTGCTCAGATAAAGGACGGCTTTACAGAAGATGAACTGATTCATGAATTCAATGGTAAAAAGAGCCTGTTTCTCAAGATTCAGAAATCAGACTCCGAAGACGCGATCGCCATCGCGCAAGATATCCGTACACGGCTCGCAACTTACTCGCCACCCAAGGGGATAGAAATTGATATCTGGGATGATGCCACAGAGACCACAAAGAATTACCTGAGTATCATGATCCGAAACGGGATACTCGGTTTTATCCTGGTCTTTCTTTTTCTGGTGCTTATGCTGGACTTGCGACTCGCTACGTGGGTCGCCATGGGCGTGCCGATTACCTTTTTCGGTGCGTTTATTTTCTTTGACTTCTTTGGGGTCAATTTCACGTTTTTTACGCTCCTGGCATTGGTCATTGTCCTGGGCATCGTTGTGGACGATGCCGTTGTGGTTGGAGAAAACATCATCGCGGAACAGGAAGCGGGCCTGAAAGGCATTGAAGCGGCGCGCAAGGGCATCAGCGGTGTGGCAGCGCCTGTCACGGTTGGAGTACTGACGACAATGGCGGCCTTCGCGCCGCTGGGATTGGTCTCAGGCTTTTTGAGCCAGTTCTATCAGGCAGTGCCGATCGTTGTGATAACGGTGTTGTTAATGTCGTTAATTGAAGCTTTTTTGATACTGCCCGCCCACTTGACCCACGGCTCCAATTGGAGCCGTTGGCCCCTGGACAGTATTCAGCAGGCAGTCTCGCGAGGCCTGGCGACATTTCGTGAAACAGTGATTATTCCCCAGGTACAAAACGCTATCCGATACAGAAAAACGACTATCACCGCTTCCGTCTTGTTTTTTGCACTCGCCATGAGCCTGGTGGCATTCAAAGTCGTGCGGTTCGAATTTCTGCCAAGTATCGAATCGACGCGTATTTCAGCAAACCTCGCTTTTCCCATAGGAACGCCGTTTGAGGTTACCCAGGCAGCTGCGGAAAAGCTGGTTTCAGCAGCAGAGCGCGTGAACGAAAACGCGCAAGGAAACTCGTTCAAATCGGTCAGCATGACGGTTGGTGGTCAGACGTCAATAGGAGGCGGCCCGTTTGGTGGGGGTCGAGTGACCATGGCGAATCACCTTGCTTCTATACAGATTAGTCTTAACCCTGAACCCTTAAGAAAGCTACCTGCTGATGAGTTAGAGCGTTTATGGCGCAATGAAGTGGGGCAAATTCCAGGGGTCGAGAAACTGAACTATGTATCTCAGTTCTTCGGCAACCCGTCTGATATTGCTTTTGAACTAACGCATCAGGAGGACGCAATCCTCAGTCAAGCTGTCGAGGAGCTAAAGGCACGATACGAAGAGTTTCCAGCGATGTATGAGATTCAAGACTCCAACACACCCGGTAAAAGACAGTATGACATTGAATTGACGCCTGCCGGACTTGCCGCAGGGCTATCGCCGGCCGATGTTGCGATACAGTTGAGACAGCTTTTTTACGGTGAAGAGGTGCAAAGGATCCAGCGAGGCCGAGAGGAACTTCGCGTGATGGTGAGGTATCCGGAAGACGAGAGGCAGAGCACAGTCAATTTCTTCGACGTGAGAATCAGGCTGGCCGACGGCACTGAAGCGCCGCTGACGGCGTTGGCTACCGTCACAGAGAATCGAAGTTACTCGAGTATTGAACGCGTTAATGGTCGACGAATTGTGACGGTCAGCGGCCGGGTGGATCGAGCAGCCATGATGCCTCAGGACATCGAAACTGAACTAACGACGACTATTTTACCCGCGTTAAAAGACAAGTATGTCGGGCTGCAGATTAATGAAGCAGGTTTTCGGGGCGATGAAAGGGAAAGTCTGGCCTCGTTGGGAAGACTAGCGCTACTGGCTATGCTGATAATTTATGCGCTGTTAGCATCGTTGCTTCGAAGTTACAGTCAACCCCTGATCATACTCGCCGGGATTCCATTCGGCGCGGCCGGCGCGTTCATCGGGCATTTCATTCTGGGCTACAATTTATCTTTCTACTCACTGTTTGGGGTGGTCGCCCTTGCCGGTGTTGTCGTAAATGACTCCCTGATACTCATGGACAAATACAATCGGTTCATGAGCGAAGGAAACTACACCTGCGAAGAAGCCGTTTTGAAAGCTGCCGAACGCAGGTTCAGACCTATTTTTCTGACCACCGCCACGACCTCGCTGGGTCTGATGCCGTTAATCTTTGAGACAAGCACGTCAGCCCAATTTATTGTCCCACTTGCCATCAGCCTGGCCACCGGCATCCTGTTTGCCAGTATTCTTATCCTGTTTGTGGTGCCGACTATGATTGTCATTCACCACAACGCTGTTAAAAAGTTAGACTGGCGCTGGGGTAACGCAGCATCTTTGGACTAAAAGAGACGGTTGGAGGAAACAGGGGCGCGACTTTCTACCAAAAAATCAAACCGGGAGACTACAACAATGATATCAATGCCTCTCGCCAGATCTGGTCTTTTTTCGAGCGATACCGCCGCAACCCGCCTACCCTATAGGCAAAACGAGAATCGGCATTAGAACAGAGCCTTTCGTCGTTCCCCGAACCCTTAATAACTAGCCACTTCATTGGTGAAAACACCTTCATTGGGTACGACACCTAAGCCCGGTCGATCCGGCAGGTTAATGTGACCCTCTTTGATTTTGATGCAGCTATTCGAGTCATATTGCCCTTCGCTATAAGGTTGGGCTCACCAGGTTCATTCGAAAAGCGTTGGCTTAATGGTGGCACCCATGTGAACACAGGCCGCAGCGATTATATCGCCACCCCAGGCATCATCGAAGGTATGGGGTAAATTGCGCGCTTCGCAGATCCCACTAAACAGGCTCATGAGATGCAGACCACCAATGCGAGTCACTTTCATGCCAAAACCATCGGCAATACACAAACTAACCACATTAATAACCGTACAAATATTAACGCCGCTGTCGTCGATATAAACTGGATGAGAGAATTGTTGCCGGATGGCTTTGATCTCTTCAAGACTGTCGCAAGGTTGCTCGAATGTCGTAGCCGCAATGGTGTCAAACTGCAGCAGCAGGAGTACAAAGGGGTGAACCATGAATTGGGGGTTCGTCTTTGGTGAAAAGGCAGCCCCAAGCGTGCAATTGCTTGCTCTCATCTTTGTTCAAGGAAGTGGGCCTGCAAGATATCTTGAGGCTAAATAACGGCTTACGCGGGGTCCGTGAAGCCGGTCATGCGCCGGCAGTTTAGACGCCGCGATGCACGTGGGCAGCGTCTGTGTCAGGTTCGATCGAGACAGGCAGCCTGATGGTCATGGTAGTGCCTTCACCTATCTTACTGTCTACCTCTAATTCACCTGCCATTGCATCGAGCTGCCTTACGACGGTGCTAAGGCCAAGCCCTAGCCCTTTATGGCTAGACTTGGTGCTGAAAAATGGCTCGAAGACTTTCTCAAGGTGTTCTTCTTTGATCCCCTGGCCGTCGTCTTTAATGCTGATCGTCAAGGTTCTCTCTGTTTCCTTGTGCTGATCGCTAAGCGCCGTGTTGATTACTATTGAGCCCTTACCTTCAATCGCGTCTCTGGCATTTGCAACCAAGTTTAAAACGATTGAGGTCAACACGGTCTCGTCAAACCAACAGAAGTCGTTTGAAAAAGACGCATTGGTTTTTACAGAGATTTCCTCGGGGCATAAGGACTTGGCCATGCTCGTCAGCCGGTGATTAAAGTCAGCCATATCAACGATGTGCGCTTCGATGCGCTGTTTAGCTGAGTATTGACCAATCTGTTCTGTTAACTCTTTGCTGTCTTTGGCAGCGTCCTCGATGTCGGCCAAAATTTCGTTGCTGGTTTCGTCTAATCCGCTGTCTTTTAAGAAGTTGATATTACCTGAAATGACGGTTAACAGGTTTGCAAAATCGTGTGAGATCCTTGCGCAGGCTTCGCCCAACGCCTCAAATTTTTCAGCCTTAAGTATGCGTTCTTGCTGTTCAACTAACCTTGTTACGTTGTGGGCAACACAGACCAAGTCTACGTGTCCGTCGTTTAACTGACGGCGCGTGCAGGTGACCTGAACAGACAACACAGCGTCATCAGAAGACACGAGCTGACAATTGAACCTGCTTGTTCGCATCGTCGAGGATGCTCGCCCCAATGCCTCCATGAACTTTAGGCGGTCGTCCTCGTTCGCGGTGATGTCCTTAATAAAAAGGGCACCTTTAATGGATCCCAATTTGATTTTTGCATACCTGTTCAAGTAACTAATCAGGCCATCGGGCTGAACTGTTAAGAGTATGCAGTCTATCGTTTCCTCTAATAACTCTAGGCTTTCCGATGCGCTTTTAGCATCTTGGGTTGTCAGGTCGATTGTCGTGGCTTGAGCGTCAAGCGCCAAAGCTTGCGCGCCGAAGATAGATATGACCCCATATGTTGAGTAGATAACGCTAAAGGCAAGCAGCGACATGGTTATCCCCCTGAAAAAAACCGATGCCGAAGAATCCAATTTAACTGCAGGGACATGACCATAGACCATGCCGTAAAGCGTTGCGCACGCCAGTAAACCTAATAAGAAGAATGAGGCAGCCCAAAGACCTCTCTTTCCATAGAACAGCATCAAGACCTGCACAGAGATTACGCCGACCAACATAATGTGACTATGCAAGCCTGCATTAATAGTGACCAATAAAGTTACCATCATAAAAAAGCCGGCCACGAGAATCATCTGCACGTTGATGGGAATCTGACGTTTAAACCACGCGATGAGTGGCCAAGGTAAAAGCGCTAGGGATATAGGTAGCAACCAGAGCTGAAGTTCGCCCAGGGAAAACAACCGATACAGTGTGAGTGATCCAATAATTGGACCAATGACCGCAAGAAAATTGATGTAGTAAGTGGCGAGCCAAGCACGAGCGTCGGCTATATGTCGGCCAGAAGTCTCCGTCATGTTGAGCACCTAGTTCGATCACTGAAACATGAAAATAGTATAACAAACAGCGTATCCAGCGTATCCAGCGTAAAAACAGCGGGGCACATTATGCTTGGATCACAGGTGAATAATCGGTTTTGGAGGGGTATCACCGTTTGTCTAACTCCCTAAAGGGGTCTGGCAGCGGGAAT
>Ga0315321_10000147_pt1 | contig 45957 bp, 47 predicted proteins | sample M180m21515metaG_FD_203464 | JGI IMG/M metagenome (GOLD analysis project Ga0315321, IMG submission 203464) | Ammonia-oxidizing marine archaeal communities from Monterey Bay, California, United States - M1 80m 21515 | ecosystem: Environmental > Aquatic > Marine > Intertidal zone | place: USA... | reverse complement strand
TCAATCCAGCGCTCGACAAAGAACTCTCGCCCAGGAACTCGAATGGGTAAAACTCGCACCAAGAGCTCGACAAGCTAAAAGCAAAGCTCGTTTGACGGCATATGACCAACTGGTTGCTGAACATGAGTCAGTCGAAAAACAGTCCAGCGCTCTAGAACTAACTATTCCTATGAGCCAAAGGCTTGGTGATCAAGTAATTGAGGTCAAAAAGATTTCAAAAGGTTTCGGCGAGGACTTACTGATAGAAGACCTTTCCTTCATACTTCCCCCAGCCGGAATTGTCGGAGTAATCGGTGCAAATGGTGCCGGTAAAACAACCCTCTTCCGCATGATTACCGGTCAAGACACTCCTGACTCCGGCGAAGTGTTAACTGGCGCAACCGTCCAACTTGCGTACGTAGACCAATCAAGAGACTCTCTGGAAGATAGTCGCACTGTCTACGAAGAAATAACCGATGGTCTCGACATCGTTAAAGTTGGAAATCGAGAACTAAATGGACGCTCATATGTCGCTTCGTTCAACTTCAAAGGGGCGGATCAACAAAAATCAGTTGGCGATCTTTCCGGCGGAGAAAGGAACCGAGTGCACCTAGCGAAGGTACTTAAAGAGGGCGGTAATGTTCTATTGCTAGATGAACCTACTAATGATCTAGATGTTGATACGTTGCGAGCACTGGAAAGCGGCCTTCAAGCATTCCCTGGCTGTGCTGTAGTCATAAGTCATGATCGTTGGTTCTTGGACCGAGTAGCGACACACATTCTTGCCTTCGAAGGTGACAGCTACGTTCGATGGTTCGAAGGAAACTTCAGCGAGTATGAAGCTTTCAGAAAGCGCGACCTCGGGGACCAAATGACACCTACTCGGATCAAGTACAAGCCTTTAAAAAGATAAGCCTCATTTACTTTTTCGCGCGCATAGCGCGAATAAGTATAACAATTCAAAATATCGCTTAATACAGGCTGAATTGTTGAACCGAAATCCTAAGGTGTAAATTTATATTCGCGCGAAGAGAGGTTAAACATAAAATTATCTTGCCCTTCGCGCGAAATATTCGCGCGATTCGCGCGAATATCCACCACTTTCGCGCGATAAGTGACTAGTTTCCTTTTATTACTTTAAGTAGTTTAATTCTCCGGGAAGTCGACCATGGCAACAAAATCTTCAAGCAAACAAGCGTCTAAACAAACTTGGCAAAGTCGAGCTGTGATACGAACTGTTGACGCTGGTAACTCTGCATATTGCGCAGTGTGCGACGAACTAATCAAATTTCGTGCTCGAATTAGAGATGAACAAGTTATCTGCAACGTGTACAAAGATGAAAAATGGGATCGAGTTGAGCACTACCATCCAGAGTGCTACCAGGAAGCAGAACTTCCGTATGGAGAAGCAGACGATCCCTATGACCGGGAAAAAGAGCAAGCTACTCCCTCAGAACAGTCAAACTAGTAACTACAAAATCTGACTTAAGAAGAGCTTGGTTCGATCTTCAGTAGGACTTACAAAGAAATGTTCCGGAGTCCCGACCTCAACAATCTCTCCTCCCTCCATAAAAATAATTCGGTCTGCTACTTCTCGAGCAAAGCCCATTTCATGAGTTACTACTATCATTGTCATTCCCGACTCTGCTAGCTCCCTCATTACATCAAGAACTTCCTTAATCATTTCTGGGTCCAAAGCTGAGGTGGGCTCATCAAATAGCATCACTCTTGGCTCCATCGCTAGCGATCTGGCTATAGCTACTCGCTGCTGTTGGCCACCCGAAAGCTGGCCCGGGAACTTATCAGCCTGTTCGGGTATTCCAACTCGTTCTAGTAGCGCCTTCGCCAAAGCTTCGGCCTCGACACGCGGTTTTTTACGAACCCAAATCGGGGCCAGCGTCACATTATCTAAGACGGTTAAATGAGGAAATAAATTGAATTGCTGAAAGACCATGCCTACTTCGGAACGAATTTTTTCTATGTTTCTTAAATCATTTGTTAACTCGACACCGTCAACAATAATTGTCCCATTCTGATGAACTTCTAATCGATTGATACAACGTATCCAAGTGCTTTTACCGGAGCCTGAAGGACCACAAACAACTGCTACCTCTCCTTCTTTTATTGTTGCGCTAACACCTTTGAGGGCTTGGAAATCTCCATACCACTTATCTACACCGGCACAAACAATCATGTCTTTTCGTTTTGCAAGTTCCTCTGATACCGCTGTCGTCGCATCATTAACGCTCATACCTGATTCTCCATCTCACAGATTTGACTTGACTGAACTGCAATGGTCACCGCTCACCAACTCCTAAACGCCGCTCAAGCCGCTGGCTGTATTTCGACGTACTAAATGCAAAAATAAAATAAATTACAGAAACGACTAGAAGGCCTTCGCGCTTAACACCAAGAAAAGCAGTTTGTGATGGGATTGCTGAGTTTGCGACTCTCAAAAAGTCAAAGATACCAATTATAGCTAACAGTGAAGTTTCTTTATAAGTGGCGATTACTTGTCCGACTAAGGGAGGTATAGAAACGCGCAACGCTTGTGGTAAAACAATAAACCCAGTGCGTTGAACAGATGTTAGGCCTAACGCATCAGCGGCCTCGAATTGGCCATTACGCACTGACTGAAGACCACCCCTCACATTCTCAGCAAGGTAAGCCGCCGAGAAAAGCGTATAACCAGTAATTGCCGCCGCCAATTCGGCTAGCTCCATGCCTTGCGGCAAAAAAAGAGGAACCATCACTGAAAAAAAGATAAGGATTGTGATCAGAGGAACACCGCGAATGACTTCTATGTAACCGGTAGATAGCACCCGAAAAATCGGGAACTTCGATGTCCGACCTAACGCCAATAAAACGCCCAGCGGAAAGGAGAACATTATGGTCAAGACTGCTACAAACAGAGTGATACTTAACCCGCCCAGAAACTCCGAACTCGAGATATCCACCGTTGAAGGAGAATTAATAGTCGTAGCCATGTAATGGACTAAAAGCATCGTCGTCAGCCAATACATAACTAACTTTTTACGCTTAGCAACATCACCGACAAAGTTTGGAGCGAGCAAAGCTGCTATCGCTAAAAGAAGAAAGCTTATACGCGCCTTCTGCAACATCGGATACCAACCAAAAGCAGCAGCAACCCAATTAAAACCCGCTATTCCGACTAAACAAACCGCAAATATTCGAGCAGTTTCTCCAGCTGAACGTGTTAACCACCAGAGGATAATGCTTCCTAAGAAGCCAAAGAGAATCCCCATGGGAAGATCAGTCGAAACCACATGAGCGTAATCGAAGTCTGGATCCCTGAGAATTACCCAATACAAAACAAATGGGCTAATCAGCCACGAAACGTTAACTAGTGTTTTAGCAATAGCAGCAAGGTCACTGCTTCGCACAAACCTTCCCAAAACCATTGTCCCTATGAGAAGCAGATAGAGCCAGGTCCAAGGTATCGCCGTAGACAAAGCCACACGTTCCCCCGGCTCAGCAATAAACAATCCATCCGAATAGGCATAGTGCCCATATGGCGCAACCCAAAGACTTGCTACCAATACACCCAGCGGAACTAACACAGTTGAAGTAGCAGATACCACTTTAGTTCGTCCTGACTTATCGAGCCGGCACCAACCAGCGCAGCCCGACCCAACGAAACTGATACCCACTATCCACCATGTTGATCTACTCATCATGGCACTACCAAAAGACTCTCGAACAGGCTCAGAGAAACTGTCTAATAAAACAATGCCCTTGTCATCAACTAACGCGCTGGGTTCTCGCAGCAAGATACACAAAATAATAAAGCCACCGAGTGACATTACCCATCCACACAGCCGCTGAACTCGTATCGTGCCCCAATTTGCCCAGAGGCCGCTACTTAATCCGGCTAACGTCACCAGTACTGCTACCGAAACCCAAATTCTGGCATATTGCGACTCAGGGTAAGCCAACGTCATGAGAGCTCGTAAGTTCGTCCTTACAGCATCCCATCGGCGCTCTTCACTAAAGACAAAATTTAAGACACCGCGAAGAACCAAAGCAGTGGCTAGGCCACCGACAAGAGTAAGTACAGTGTTCGCAACATTGGCAAACAGGTTTTCCTTCAGCCATGCTGCTGGAGTGGAACCTACTGGAACTGGCTTACCTCGCTGCTCTCCCAATAAATTTCCCGCATCTGTCTCATTTGCCTCACTTATTCCCGAGCCCATAATCAACGCTCCACAATTTTAGTTCTAACGTTAAAAAAGTTAACAACCACCGAAATAGTGAGAGAGCATGAAAGGTAGAACAACATCCAAATGGAAACCACCGGCAATGTTTTTCCCGTTTGGTTATAGACCGTCTGACCTATTTGCACTATGTCGCTGTACCCGACGGCGATAGCTAACGAAGTATTTTTGGCAAGATTTAAGTACTGGTTGCCTAACGGAGGCAACATATTGCGCGCAGCTTGCGGCAAAATCACTCGTCTAAGAACTGTGGACTTTCTAAGGCCTAACGCATTCGCTGCCTCACTCTGACCACGTGGAACGGCAAGGACACCCCCTCGGACTATCTCCGCGATAAAAGCCGCAGTGTAGAAAACAACACCAAAAAATACGGCCGCAAACCCAATTGACAAATTGAGTCCCGAGGGCCCGTAGTTAGGAAATTTCCCAACCTGAACCACGTCTGGTAGCGCAACATCAAGCGGTCGACCGCTCCTCCCGTTACCAAATTTATCACTGAGAACCGTAAAGAGATCGCTGAACGAATTGAGCAACCAACTAGAAAGCCCGGGCCATAAAATAAGAACCACTAACGCCATAAGCAATGAACTAGCTAATGCAAAAATAATCCGAAAATAATCATCGTCTGTAAGTTTCGCTAAACCCGCAGGAGTACGGTGTGCGTCCAAAAATTTGACTACCCACCGAACCGCTAACGCCAAAACAGTAACTGCCAACGCTACCTGCACTACGACCTGTGGAATGAGGGAAATCCCCTCAGAAATTTGCTGAAGCGGAGTATTAAGAAAACCAAAAATTGGATGGATAAACCATCCAAAGATCGAGACTACTAACAAGACAAACAGAGCTGATCGTATCGGCCGGGTATCACGGCCTGTTAGGTCTTGAATTCCAACGCGTTTTTTTCTCACATAGCTGGCCAAAACTAATCCCACCACTACCACAATCACCCACTGGTAGAAGCCGTCCGATATATGGAATCTTGGAACTGAAAGTCCCTTGTTAGAGAGGTGTAACCAGCCGCTAATGGGGCCCACGCTTTGAGTAACACGAGGTAAATTTGCGAATACGCTGCCGTACAGCAAAATCTGCACTAACAGCGGAACATTACGAACCACCTCAACGTACGCACTTCCGATTTTGTTCAACAGCCAATTATTGGACAAGCGACACAGTCCAATAATTACACCAACAAAGGTAGCCAGGGCTATACCGGCTAATGCCATTCTTAGGGTGTTCACCATTCCGACCCACAACGCTCTGCCACCAGTGTCTGGATCGCGGTCAATCCCTTCGGACAAATCAAAACCGGGATTTACAGATAAAAAATCGTAGTCGGTCGGGACATTTGAAGCTCTCAAGTTGTCGCCCGCTTCAGATGCAAGAAAGAACATGGCTCCGAGAACGACAGCCAGCACAAAAATTTGGACAACCCATTTAACGACCGTTACGTCTCGATAGAACGGTGGTCGGCTCTGCGTTAACGATGACCTATTCGTATCGGCCAAGGCTGGTTCTCCTAAGGTAATATTCTCATAGCAAGTTATACGCAAAAGGGCTGGGAACTGAAGTTCCCAGCCCTGACGCTAGTGAAGTATCAAAGCAGCCTAAAAGCTACCTCAAAATCATTACGAAATTAACGAGCTGGCGGAGCATAAATCAACCCGCCGTCATTCCATGACGCATTGGATGATCCCACACGACTAAGACCAACAGGTCCTAAGTTTCGAGTGTAAATTTCGTCGTAGTTTCCTACCTGGGTAATAACTTGATAGAAAGCGTCTGCTGGTAGCCCCATCGCAGTCTGCAATTCACCTTCACCACCCAACAAACGAATTGTTTCTGTGTCACCCATGAGCTTCATTTCAGATGCGTTAGCTGCAGTTACACCTTTTTCATCAGCGATTACGGTCGCATACACGGCCCAATTGACTACGTCAGCAAATGCCGAATCATTTTGTCCATATGTTGGACCGAGTGGCTCTTTGGAGATTGGAGTAGCCGGGAAGATTACCCACTCTTGATCTGCAGGCTGTTGTTTCGCTTTCCGTCCAACCAAAGCAGAACCATCAGTAGTAATGATGTCACAGGCTTCAGCAATGAAATTATTGGTCACCATGTCAAAATCTTCGTAAGTGTTGAGAGTAATTGCTACGCCAGCTTCAGCAGCTGCGTCAGCTATATTTTTCTCGGTCGTAGTTCCTGCGTTTGTACACACAACGGCCCCATCTATGTCGGCAATCTGTGATTGACCATTGAAGCCATCACCAGCACGAGCTAGAAGCTGCTGACCGTCATAGTAAGTCGTTGGGCCGAAGTCCATACCCACATCAGTGTCACGGCTTTGCGTCCACGTAGTGTTTCGCATCAAGACATCAATGTCGCCCGTTTGCACTGCAGTAAACCGCTCAGCAGCGGTCAGAGATACAAAATTAACTTTAGTAGCATCTCCAAAAATTGCGGCGGCAACAACACGACAGAAGTCCGCATCAAAGCCTTGCATGCTTCCATCTGGTTGTAGCTCCGAGAAAGCAACTGCTGAACCTGACACACCACAATTTAGTGTGTCTCGAGCAATTACCTCATTGAGTAAATCGCCGCCACTCGCAGCAAGCGTTACTTCGGTATCATTATCGCTACCGCTATCCGTTTCGGAAGTTCCGGATGAAGTACCTCCAGAAGCGCTGTCATCACTGCTTGAATCGCTGCCACAAGCAGATGCGGCGAGCACAAGCGCAAATAGAGCAGCGACTATGCGCCACGTGAATTTAGTCTGCATACTTAGTCCTTTTTCGTCGTGAGAATGTATTTAATAAAATCGCCGCACCTATAGGCCGGATTAATGGCTCCGCAACGTATACGGTCCACATGTCGAATTCATTTGGAAACAAATTAATTGACTTCTCAATTCTAATCCGCTTAACGACTATTAAGCACGAAAACTACTCAAATTCATAAGCCTGCAACAAGGACTTAACAAGGACTTAATATGGCAAACCCTGAAGACCACATAGTTGCCGCCCGCATCGCAACCGAGGCGGGTAATCACCTCGTGGAACTACGTGAACGATTATTTGCTAATGGGGCTGATACCTGGACCGTCAAAGACACAGGCGACATGGAAGCTCACAACTTCATTATTCAGCAGCTAACGAACCTTTTTCCAGATGACGGGATCCTTTCCGAAGAGGGAGCTGACGATCTGACTCGGCTAGAAAAAGACCGCGTTTGGATTGTTGATCCTTTAGATGGAACACGCGAATACGGGGAGCCGGGCCGAAGTGATTGGGCAGTACACATAGCTCTAGCTGAGCGAGGAGTCCCAACAGCCGGAGCCGTTGCTCTGCCAGCAATTGGCCGAACTCTCTCTACAAACCCAGCACCTCCGATGCCCCCTCCAGTAGATGGACCTCCCCGATTGGTGGTGAGTAGATCTCGCGCTCCTGCCGCAGCAATGATCGTCGCAGAAGCTACCGGAGCTCAAATGCTTTCGTTAGGCTCCGCAGGAGCTAAAGCTATGGCTGTGGTTTTAGGGCACGCCGATATCTATGCCCACTCAGGCGGCCAGTATGAATGGGATAACTGTGCTCCGGCCGCTGTGGCAATCGCCGCAGGTTTTCACGCTAGCCGCTGTGATGGGTCTCCTCTCGAATACAATTTTGAGGATCCATGGTTACCTGATCTTATTATCTGCAGACCCGAACTAGCAGATGAAGTTGTCGCGGCAATCCGCAGAGCTATAGAGGCATAGCCTCCAGAAAGACCTTCAGAAGGAAGAGCCGCATGGAACTTAAAGCGACTAGATGGGAGATAGAGGGTTCAATCGCAACTTTATTTCTTTCACGTCCTCATCGACGAAACGCATGGACCGGAAGAATGCATACTGAATTTCGTTTTCTTCTCGAGAAAGCTGAATTAGACCCGAACATTAGAGTCGTCATAATCACAGGAGATGGTCCTGATTTTTGTGTTGGAGCAGATAGCCAAGCGTTAGAAGGGCATGCAGCCAAAGGTGGTTACGATCCTGGAACCGACTCTTCTCTCCCCAAACCAGGATATGGAGTAGCAAAAGAATTCGATCAAAACTTTGCTTTCATGATGGGGCTAAACGTCACTACTGTTGCTGCTGTAAATGGTGCTGCTGCAGGAGTAGGGCTCGTTGCTGCTTGCTACTGTGACCTTAGATTCGCTGCTACCGATGCTCGAATTACAACAGCCCATGGACCTCTCGGTCTCCCCGCAGAGTACGGGCTCTCATGGCTTCTACCTCGAATGATTGGCCTTACTCGAGCCAATGATCTCTTATTGTCAAGCCGCAAATTTTTTGCTTCAGAGACAGACGGTTGGGGTCTATTTAATCGGATAGTCGAACGCTCAGAGCTAGATAAGACTGTTCGTGAATTTGCGAACGAGATGGTGCGACACGTCGCTCCGTCTTCACTTCGAATGACAAAACGTCAGATTTATTTAGACCAACACCGAGACGTAGGGTCCTCTGTAGCTGAGTCAGACGCTCTCTTGGATGCAGCTATGGCCGACCCAGATTATTTGGAAGGAGTTAAAGCCCTAATAGAAAAACGAGGTCCGCAGTGGTAAATAATTTTCTTAGTTCTCGTGTTGACTCCTGATCTTTTTCCTTAGTTGTCTCATCGTCTTGACAATCGGTTCTTCAACGTTTCCAGGTTCTAAATCTAGTAATCAAAACATGAGATTTTCGTTTTGCCTATGGCGCTAAATAATTTGCTTACGCGACGGGAGTCGGCTCGCTATCAGTGCCGACAGAAATGTTACCCCGGCTAGATACAGAAATACTGACCTAAAAGACGCCGTCGTAGGATCGCTTCCAAGGATCATGACTATGAGCGCAACTCCGATAGCGCCGGCAAGCTGTCGCGCTGTTTGCATGACAGCTCCAGCAACACTGAAATTAGCTGAATCAACTTCAGAAACGCCAGCACCAGTTAGGAGAGCCGGCCCAGCGCCTATTCCAGCCCCAAGTAGAATAAACCCTGGGAATAAATCAACGAAATACGTTATATCGGAGGTCGCCCTCAGATATAGCCAACAAGCTCCCGTCACGAACAATAGAATTCCAGGAACTACGACATTTCGATATCCGAACCGATCAGCAATACGGCCTGAGAACATTGCAGATATGAATGCAGCAAACGCCATAACGCTGACACCCAAACCAGCTCTTGAAGTTGAATACTCGGCTATCTCAACCAAATACAGCACCATAGTCAGCATTGCTGAAAAAAAACCAAGGCTAAAGGTAAACACTGCGATGGCAGCGATCTTGAAAGAGGAGACTTGCAGCAGTTCCCTGGGCACGATAGGAGCGGGGTGATGAGTAATTCGGCGAGCTACTAGTGCTATTGCGCCAATAGACAAAAGTAGCAATCCTAGAACCGTCGGAGATCCCCAGCCCCACTCTCTGCCTTGCACAATTGCCAAAGCAAGCCCAGATGCCGCCACAGTTACCGATACGGAGCCCACTAGATCAGGTCGGCTTGCATCGGGGTTGCGCTCGCTTTCAGTAAGAGTGCGAGCGCCCCATAATAGAGTAATAACGACTACCGGGATACTCGCTGAAAATGCCCAACGCCATGATCCGGCGTCTATCAATAGACCGCCGATAATGGGTCCTACCGCTGAGGAGAGGCCGAGAGTAGAGCCCCATATAGTTACCGCTGTTCCTCTTCGTTCAACAGGCCAAGCTCCTACTGCAAGCCCTAGAGAAGCAGGAGCCACCATCGCTGCGCTCAGACCGATCAACCCTCGGGCAGTAATCAGCGTCAGGACTGTGGGTGCTATCACCGTCAGAACTGCGCTAAAAATAAAAATACCGAATCCAATGTTCAGTACTCGAAGCCTGCCAAATCGATCGGCAAGTCGGCCGCTGACAATAAGAAAGCCAGCGTACACAACCATGTAAAAAGTTAATGTCCACGATAGGTCTGCAGTGCTGGCAGATGGGAAACTCGACTGCATATCCGGGATAGCAACGTTTGTAATCGACAAATCTATGCCTATCGCAATGTTCGTGAGGGAAGTCACGCCCAATACTTGCCAGGCTCTCTTTGTGACTACACCATTTCCTTCAGAACCACCGATAGAAGCTTTCTTCATAATAGTTACTCTAGATGCTTCAACTAGATGCTTCAACTCAAGACCGTTGGGTTGGGTGGGCGTTTCCCCCTAGTCACGCCCACCCAACCAAATCTTCCCATTTGGCTAGTCATGTTCCCGGACAACTGATGTTCGGTCAAAAGACTTGAAGGTCACTATAGGTCGGTAGCTCCATCTGTGCACAAAACAAACTTTACTTAGAGCACCGAGAAACCAAGTAGCGTCATGCCATGAGCAAAATTTTCGATGGTAATGACGCCTTTGACTGGACTAAAGCATTTGCTGAGCAAGTACTAACCCCGGGACAGGCTGCTGCAACTGTTGAGAATGGTGACAGTCTGGCTTGTAGCCTTCCCGAACCAACTGGCTTCTTGTATGCGTTAGCAAAACGGACAGAGCTTAGAGACATAACCATCTTCATTCCTGCCCCGCGCAGAGGCGGAGTGGCCATTGCAAAACATCCTGGAATTGAGCTGAGAACTCCATTCCTTACCCAAATAATGCGAGATGCAGGCGCACATGCCGAAGTAGTTCCGGTAAGGCTTGAAGACTGGGGTTCATTCACAAAACGTAATGCTTCACGTATCTCAATTGTTCAGGTAGGCAAACCGCGACCCGATGGCAGCGTCGCTCCGGGTTCCGCAATCGCTGGCAATGACGCACTTGTTCGGAAAAATCGGCAGAAAAACGATCTTGTTTTCGCTTTAGTAAATCCTGTAGTGCCAGATATTCCAGGAGACAGTTTCCACGTTCGCGACTTCGATGGTTTGATCGAGATACCGCTTGAGGGATCTATTCCAGTGTTTGACGAGCGCATACCACCCAAGGATCTTGATCCCTACATTCAAGCGCTCGACGAGCTCATCCCAGATGGTGCAACCGTACAATCAGGGGTCGGTGGACTGACAGAAATAGCCCTATCTCGCCTTACGCATAAACAAAACCTCGGTATACATACGGAAGTGATGTGTCAAGGTTTGCTGGACTTAATGCGATCAGGTGCCGCCAACAACCGTTTAAAGACAGTGTTTCCAAACAAAACGGTATTCACTATCGCACTGCCCGAAACTTTTAGCTTCATAGATCAAAACCCCGATTGCCACATTGTGCCTGCAAGCATTGCCCTCAATCATCAAACTATTGGTAAAAATCGGGACATGAGATGCGTCAATGGGGCTCTCGAAATTGACTTATGGGGACAAGTGAACTCTGAGATGATTAACGGCACTCAACATAGTGGCGTTGGAGGAGCTCTCGATTTTTTGCGCGGTTGCCAACTAAGCGAAGATGCGGTCTCGATTCATTTACTTCCAGCGACCGCTGCCAAAGGAACTAAATCTCGAATCGTTAACCAAATCAAAACAAATGCGGTCACAGCTACTCGCTACGATGTTGACGTAGTCGTCACTGAGTTCGGGATTGCCCGCCTGAAAGATGCTTCGGTGCGACAAAAAGCAACACGCCTAATCCAGATCGCTCACCCGACACACCAAGCGGAACTAACTGAGCAAGCTCAGCGCATGGGCATTATTTAGTTGTGGGTCGCAGCTCTTGAGAATACCGGAACATCTATTTCGCTTAGCTCAGGCCGGAAACGGTATCCGAGCTCATTAAAGTGTTCAAGATCATGGATCTTATCCAAACGATTCATAACGAGCCATGACGCCATTGCGCCACGAGCGCGCTTGGCATAAAAGCTGATTACTTTCAACTTCCCATTTTTCTCATCCAAAAACTTCGGCGCGATAACTCTCGCCGTAAGTTTCTTTGGGTCCACGACCCCAAAGTATTCGTTCGAAGCAAGGTTCACGAGAACACGAGATTTGTGATTCGAGAGCTCATTTTCGAGCATATTAGTTATTTGATCTCCCCAGAATTGGTAGAGGTCGTTTCCACGGGTCGTTCTTAGTTTTGTGCCCATCTCCAGTCGGTACGGCTGAATTAAGTCCAAAGGTCTAAGCAGCCCGTAAAGACCCGAAAGAATACGGATCTGCTTTTGGGCACGAGTGAAATCTCTCTCGCTGTAGCGAGACAAATCCATTCCCGAATAGACATCTCCGCTGAAAGCTAATGCTGCTGGTCGACTATTCTCGACACTCGCCTCGGGCTCCCAGTTTTGGTACCGCTCGACGTTTAGAGCAGATAATTTTCCAGAAATCGACATTAGGTCCGCAATCGAGTCAGGCGAATGAGTCAAAAGAACTTCGATAAGTTCACTCGATTCACTCATCATTCTTGGACTCGAATGTTTTTGAGTTGGTAACTCTGACTGAAAATCTAAAGATTTCGCAGGGGACAAGAGAACTAGCACTACAAACAACCTCCTCGATTTTCAATTCTAAGTCTAATTAGTTCTACTTCAACGAAACGTAAAGTTCGCATCAGCCGCTTAGATAAACAATAAATGAAAGTTTTTAAACGGTACCAGAGATTGTCTGATGCACTATGACGATATGGAAGCTACCGTTCTAAGTAATGTTTGTAGATTCTGAATTAGAAGGCCTAAGACAGCAAACTATTGAGGAAAACGAAAAGCTCCGACCTCTAATCGAGAATCGGAAATTTCACACACGTACTGTGGCTGAAGCTCGTCTACTAACCCTCGCCGAAACAACACTTGAAGATGCAACAGACATCTCAATACCAAGCCCAAATGGTTCAATAGTAATTCACACCTTCTCACCACCAAGCCCGAAAGGTGTTTACATGCACATTCACGGAGGTGGCTGGGTAATTGGTTCAGCATTCGCCCGTGATCAAAAATTATTCGAGATATCTCAACAAACCGAATCAGTTGTTGTTTCTGTTGAGTACCGACTAGCTCCTGAGAACCCTTACCCGAGCGGCGCCGATGACTGTGAAATAGCAGCTACTTGGCTCCTCGAAAACAGTGAAAAAAATTGGGGCACATCTCAAATCGTTATCGGCGGCGAATCAGCCGGCGCCCACCTCGCTGCAGTCACTGCCCTGAGGCTTCGAAATGAGCATGCACTGTACAAAAAAATAGTTGGACTTAATTTAGTTTATGGTGTCTTCGATCTCAGCATGACACCCTCACAGAAGCTAGGCAAAGACAAACTGGTTATTCCCACCGAGACTCTCGAGTGGTTTTTCAATCATTATCTACAGAGCAACGAATCGCGAACATCACCCGATATATCTCCGCTATACGCCGATTTGTCAGAATTACCGCCTGCCCTATTAACCGTCGGCACACAGGACCCACTGTTAGATGACAGTTTGTTCATGGCAATGAGACTCCGGGCTGCTGGTAACGAAGCCACTCTCGACATTTACCCAGAAGCGCTTCACGGTTTCACAGTTTTACCTGGAACAGCCGCTACGGTCGCTAACGAAAGAGCTAACCAATTCATTTCCTCCTGCTGGAGCTAAAAACAAATGGCAACTAAAATTGAACATCACCTCGACCTCGGAAATTTTACTTACGGGTCATGCGATCAGGTAACTCCGATGGTCAGAAGGGTTATATGCAAGAATCCTTCACCGTTTACCTACAAGGGAACCGGAACTTACCTTATAGGAGAAGGCCAAGTCGCTATTGTCGATCCTGGGCCGCCGCTTGAATCGCATTTGGATAACATTTTTGAAGCATTAAAACCTGGTGAAACGATTACGCATGCTTTTGTTACTCACACGCACAGCGACCACTCCCCCTTAACCGCGAGCCTCAAGGAACGGGTAGGTTCCATTTCTTATGGCTTTGGCCCTCATGGAGCCGTTAAGGAAGAAGACCCAAACGACCGAGTTGATTTCTCGGGGTATATCTCCCAAGAAGAACAAAATCAATACAGAAAAGAATACGAAGATTTACCTGATGAGCTGAAACGAGAAGGAGCAGACACAGACTTTGTTCCAGATGTTTTCCTGAGAGATGGAGACATTGTCGAAGGTAATGGCTGGAGCATTAGGGCTATCCATACGCCTGGCCACACCTCTAACCACCTTTGCTATGAACTGATAGAAGAGAACAGTCTTTTTTCCGGAGATCACGTGATGGGCTGGGCCACCAGCGTTGTTGGCCCCCCAGATGGCTCTATGCTCGACTACCTAACCTCTCTAAAAAAACTCGTGCCAATGGACCATGATCTTTATTGGCCTACACATGGGCCATCCGTCCCAAATCCATCAGAATACGTTAAGTCCTTTATCTCGCACCGAGAAGAACGAGAAGAACAAATAGTCGAATACCTAAAAGCTGGACCCAGCCGGATAGCTGATTTCGTTCCCCGAATGTATGAGGGATACGATAAACGCCTCTGGTATCCAGCGGCCGGTTCAGTTCATGCCCATCTTTTGCACCTCGTTGAAACTGGAAGAGTTAAGGTCGCTGACGAAGAAGGTCTTGCGAAGTTAACCGCCATCTACGATCTTTGCTAGATAACTTATTTCATCTAACTCATCCACTGCAGTCTCGTAATTAGTGAGTAGGTTCACCCAGCATGCGTCTCGTTATAGCTCGTTGCACCGTTAATTATTCAGGTCGCCTTGATGCACATTTACCCGAAGCGATTCGACTCATCATGGTTAAAGCGGATGGTTGTGTTGCAATTCATGCCGATGGTGGCGCGTATAAACCCCTCAATTGGATGAATGCTCCAAACAGACTTCACGAAGGAGAGGATGGGGCTCTTTGGACAGTGACAAACGAAAAAGGTGAAAAGTTAATAATTGCTATTCACGAGGTTATTTCAGAATCAAGCGCTGAAATGGGGACAGATCCGGGACTGCAAAAAGATGGAGTAGAGGCGCACTTGCAAGAGTTATTAGCAGCTAATCCTGGCCTTATTGCTGATGGAACGGTGCTGGTGCGCAGGGAATACCCAACCGACATTGGTCCTGTCGACTTGCTATGCAGGGACGCATCAGGCTCCGCCATAGCTGTAGAGTTAAAGAGACGTGGCGAGATTGATGGCGTGGAGCAATTGACGCGTTACCTTGAATTCCTCAATCGGGACGGAAATCTTCGCCCTGTTACTGGCGTTTTTGCAGCACAAGAAATCAAACCGCAGGCAAGAGTTTTAGCCCAAGACCGAGGAATTCGATGCTTGCTCCTCGACTATGACGAGATGCGGGGCATTGAAAGTAACGAACTTAAACTCTTCTAGAGCCCTACCTCCTCAGCCGCCTAGCTAAAAATGCACAAACCATTATCAATGACGACCCGTTCCTCAGCCGTCCCCTGTTGCGCCACTGTTCGGTAGATAGCGTTGTGACCGTCTCGCCACATTTGCACAGTCAATTTTTCTCCCGGGAACACGGGCGAAGAGAACCGTGAATCCATGCTTCGGAATTTGCTTGGGTCACCATCACACAAGCCGTGCAGGAGAGCTCTTCCGGTAAAGCCGTAGCTACAAAGACCATGTAGAATAGGACGTGGGAAGCCAGCTAGTTCGGTCGCAAACCACGGGTCACTATGTAACGGATTATAGTCCCCCGATAATCGATATGTTAATGCTTGGTCCTCGCGAGTTTGGTAAGAAATTTCAATATCGGGAGCGCTATCAGGTGCATGAACTGATGGGGCTGTGTCTCCTTCAACGCCACCGAAACCACCGGACCCACGAATGACTAAAGACCCTCGAAGCTCAAACAAAGTCTCCCCTGTTTGTTTTAGGGTCGCAGTCGCTTCCGTGTCTATGATCGCGTTTCTACCCTCGCCTTTATCCCAGATTCCAGAGATTCGATCAACAATCTCTACCGTTCCTCCCACAGGAATCGGAGCGTGGAGCGTAATACCTTGTGATCCATGCAAAAGCCTTCCCCAATCCAAGTCACCAGCTTGTCCAATTGCACCGCCAGCGCCAAAACCGATCACGACTCCCTGCGTCGGGAAAGTTTTTTGTTCAATATTTTTAGAATTATTCGTTGTGAACTCTAGCTCTGACGCAAATGGGTCTTCAGCTCCAGCTCCTATACCTACTGAATAAAGTAGCGAATCACGGTAATCCCAGGAACGCTCAACCGATTTTCCCACAGCACCTACAGCGTTTGGATTTATAGCCATTTAAATCTCCAATCTAATTTGTCTATTCAAACATTGAATATCAGCCCAGCAACCCGCCGTCATATGGCTGGCCATCCATGCCACAATTAAGTTGCGAATCTCTTACTAGTTGGCGAGCTATCTCAGCGATTTCGTTAGGATCGTCAACGGCATCAACAGCCGGTCCTCGGTGCCACCCGTTAGCCACTCCAAGTAATTGCCCAGATGCTTCGAACACTCTTCCGGTTACATCAGCTGACTCAGCTGATTGAAGCCACGTCACAATCGGAGCAATGAAACGAGGGTGCATTTGAGCCTTGGACTCTTCAGAGGCTGAGCCCATGCCAAGATCTTCAGTCATTCTCGTTAACGCTCCCGGGGCAACACAATTGACACGAATTCCGTATCGTTGCAATTCCCGTGCTGCAATTACCGTAAATGAGGCGATACCCGCCTTCGCCGCACCATAGTTGGTTTGTCCCGGATTTCCGTAAATGCCTGAAACTGATGTCGTATTCACTATAGATGCATTCACCTCTTCGCCAGATTTAACTTTGTCTCGCCAATATGCGGCTGCCCATCTAGCAGGCGCAAAAGTTCCTTTTAGGTGAACCTGAATGACAGCGTCCCATTCTTCTTCAGTCATATTTACTAGCATCCGATCTCGCAGGATCCCAGCGTTATTTACTAACCCAGTAAGATCTCCAAAGTGCTCCACCGCCATGTTGATCATGCGCTGCGCTCCTTCCCAATCAGAGACATCGTCTCCGTTAGCAATAGCTTCTCCGCCCATGGCTTGGATTTCTTGAACAACTTCGTCAGCAGGTCCAAGGCCGCTTCCGGTTCCGTCTCGAGCACCCCCCAAATCATTTACCACTACTTTGGCGCCATTCTCAGCGAGCATCAAACAATGTTCACGGCCAATCCCTCGAGCCCCACCGGTCACGATCACAACCCTATTTTCGCACAGTTTACTCATAATCAATTTCTCCTCTTTAGTAACCATTTCCTGAGAGCCGGTCCTTCTAATCCAACAAATTTTTCCGGGTGAACCATTTTGATATATATCCCGATGAGACTCTTGCCTAGCACAACCTTCGAAAGCGTGGCGGGACTTAACTCTTTCTAAGTTTCAGAACCCTATTTACGTAAAGTTCACCTACCATTTCACCTAGTGCTAAAGACAATTACGATAACTCGGAGAAAAGTCATGATCGGAGTGCCTTTGGGCATCCTGCTTCTCGTTGTGCTTCTCTTCATCACCGACACTATTTTAAATCAAAATAATACAACCCGGAACACCACTTTATACGGTTCCAACGTCGGTGGGTTAGATAACGAACAACTCCTAGTCGAAGTTGGATTCTTGGCTGAAGAATTCACTCAAACATTGATAAACATCGAAACTCCCGAAAACAAATATGCTTGGTCTGCGCAGGAACTAGGCATACGAGTAGATTCGGAAGCCACGGTTACAGAAGCACTAAAGGTGGGAAAAGGATTTTGGCTTTTCCGCCCAGTAACTTGGTTTACTAGTCTGGTAAAGGGTCCAGAAGCTCATTTTCAACTCGTAATCTCAGAACACACGCTTGAGTCCGTTCTCAGCAAGAGCGCAGCTTTCTATGAAGCTCCCACTGAACCATCAACCAAAATTAGCGATGGCAAATTAGTCGTTGTCCCAGGAATACCCGGCAGAGACATTGATATCGATGATGCCATTGGCAAAATAATTAGGGTCTTAAAGCTAGAAACAAGTCCAACAGTCAACATTAAGTTAAAAGATATCCAACCAACGGTTTCAGAATATTCGGTTCAAGAGGCCGTGGATAACGCCAACAAGATTATAAATAAAAAACTGCGACTGCAGAGCAATAACTACGAAACTGACTTAACCCCAGCGTTAATCGCATCCTGGTTTACGCTTCAGACTTCGCCGAAATATTTCAACCTTTACTTAGATGAACAAAAAGTATTTTCTGGCGTTCAATCCCTTATGCAAGCAGGCGATATCCCCGCAGGCGAACCTTTTCTAGAGCCCCAAGGCGAAGAAGTTATAATAGATTGGGAAAAAGGGTCAATCTGCTGCCATCCGGAAGTCAGCTCACTCGTCGTTAAGGCACTGACTACCGAGTCTGACGAAGTTAGCCTAATTAAGCTGCCAAACCAGCCAGCTGCCGCTCCCGAAAATCGAATCAGAGCACTAAAAAATCTAGGGATTAGTGAGCTCGTTTCCACATTTACTACGCGCCATAGTTGCTGCCAGGGAAGAGTCCAAAATATCCAACGATTTGCGGATCATTTCCGTGGCACAATTATTGAGCCCGATGAAGTGCTCTCGCTTAACTCGCATGTCGGTCCTCGAACTGAAGAAAGTGGTTTCGTTCTTGGTGGAGCCATTCAAAACGGCGTACTAGTAGAGACCGTTGGCGGTGGAGTCTCACAATTCACAACTACGATCTTCAATGCCGCGTTGCTAGCAGGACTCAAATTCGACTACTACCAAGCTCACTCTCTGTACTTCCCGCGCTATCCGTATGGTCGAGAAGCCACAATTTCCTATCCTTCTGTAGATCTGAAAATTAGGAATACAACACCATTTAGTATTCTCATATGGCCGAGCTATACGTCTGAATCGATAACCGTAGACTTCTACTCAACCAAACACTTGGATGTTACTTTTGAAGCTCCAATCGAAAAGAGAGTTGGACTCATGTGCACTCGCGTCAGAACGAAACGAGTCACCACATCGCTAAATGGAGATATCGAAGAAGATTTTTTTGGCGCCCTTTACCATTACAAACATGGCATACGCTGTGACGGATCGAGCTCAGACCCAGACGCTGAGATACCAACAGAACCTTCAACATTAGATGAACCGGGGTCGCAAGATTAGGGCCAGCTCAATCGCCGGCTATGCGAGCGTAACTAAGTAGAATGTTTCCGCCCAGGTAGCTAGGACCATCGATAGCCTAAGAGATGTGCCCTCAGCCGATGTCGTCATAGTTGGTGCCGGACCTGCTGGAACTTCGGCAGCTATCCACGCCGTAAAAAGTGGGATTTCAGCAATAGTCATCGACAAAGCGCACTTTCCGCGCGACAAATGCTGCGGTGATGGTCTTACTGCCTTAGCCTTAAGAGAACTAGAACTCCTTGGTTTTGAGCCACCGGCAGACGAGCAATGGCAAATAATAAATGGTATTCAGATACGTTCTCCTAGTGGTAAAGAAATCCGACTTCAACTCCCCCATGGTCGCGGAGATTACGCAGCAGTAGTCCCTCGCTCTGTTCTAGATTCGCAATTGGTAAAACTAGCGTCGTCAGCAGGAGCACAAATATTTCAGGGCACTGTCTTCAAAGGCATCACCAACAAAAATGGCTACACAGAAGTTCTTATTGAAGGAAAAGAAAGCATCAAGACTCGAAGTCTTATTGCCGCCGATGGGATGTGGTCCCCGGTAAGGAAGTCTCTTGGAGCGGCTAAACAAAGCTACTTAGGTGATTGGCATGCTTTTAGGCAATATTTCACAGCCACCGGTCATCGCTCTAGGGATTTGTGGGTATGGTTCGAACCGGACTTACTGCCGGGTTACGCGTGGTCATTCCCGTTAGCCGATGGAAAAGTAAATGTTGGCTTCGGGGTAATGAGAAAAGAAAACCTGAAAGGCAGAGATCTTCAGGAAATTTGGGCAAATCTCCTAGACAGGCCACACATTAGGAAGGTCCTAGGTTCAACTGCTCCGGAGGGCCCATACAAAGCATGGCCTATTCCCGCTCGTTTGACCTCAATGTTGCTACACACGGGGCCCGCTTTATTCGTCGGTGACGCTGCTGCTGCCGCAGACCCCATGACAGGTGAAGGCATCGGTCAAGCACTAGAAACAGGACGACTCGCAGCAACAGCTATAGCAGAAGGCGGAACCCTAAAAGAAATCGCTAAACAATACGAGCGTTCAGTTCGACGGAGCATGCACTCCGATCACCGGCTGGCAAAAGTACTCAACGTGGCGTTAAGCCACGAAAAGATTACTAATACTTCGCTCAGAATAATAAATTCCAGCAATTGGAGCCGTCGCCACTTCGCTAGATGGATGTTCGAGGATTACCCACGAGCCGCAATACTCACTCCGCGAAGGTGGAATCGTGGTTCGTTCCCTGTCACAGGATCCTGGAGCAATTAAAGTCTTATTTTGCTAAACGTTCAACTAGTTGCGTTATCTGCTCATTCCAGCCAAGATCTATGTGTGGCGATGGGGAACAATAGCAACAAACACTTAATTTTTTCTAAAGCTGAATGGGCCGCTTTGCGTAACGCCACGCCGCTATCGCTTTCGGAGGACGAGCTCCAAGAACTAGCAGGGCGGGTTGAACAAATAACTTTGGAAGGTGTGCGAGATATCTACTTGCCTTTATCGAGGTTCCTGAATCTGAGGGTTGAAGCAACCTTGCAGATACAAGCTGCTACTGCAAATTTCTTTAACCGTGATACAAAAAAACGACCATTCCTAATTGGAGTAGCAGGCAGCGTCTCTGCGGGGAAAAGTACTACGGCCCGAATTCTGCAGGCAGTTCTTTCCGAGTGGCCTCAACATCCCAAGGTAGACCTAATAACCACCGATGGATTCTTACAACCTAATAGAGAGCTAGAAGACAAAGGGCTACTCGGCAGAAAAGGCTTTCCCGAGTCATACAGACGCGGTGCTCTAGTCGAATTCCTTCAAAAAATTGTTAATGGTGTTCCAGAAGTAGAGGCGCCCGTTTATTCTCACGTTACGTATGACATTACGGACGAGGTTCAACTCGTTCAACAACCAGATATTTTGATAGTTGAAGGACTAAATGTTCTTCAAACTGGATCATCCTCTAATACGCCTTTCGTCTCAGACTATTTCGACTTTACGATATACGTCGACGCTGACACCGACGACCTCGAGAAATGGTATGTAGAGCGTTTCCAGCAGCTAAGAGCAACTGCCTTTCGCGAGAACAGCGCCTATTTTGTCCAGTTCTCGCACTTGCCACCTGATGCCGCTGAAGCGGTCGCCAGAACAATTTGGCGTTCCATTAACCTGCCTAACTTGCAAGAGAACATCATCCCTACTCGCGCTAGAGCTGACCTCGTACTAAGAAAAGGGCCAGATCATGATGTAACTTCAGTTGAACTCCGCAGAAATTAGTAAAAGCAAGATAAATCCGCTAAGACCGAACTAGCCTTTGGCTACGTGAACGGATGTCTCTTCTGTCGAATCGCCTCCGGCCAATCAGAATCAAATAAAATTTTCGAAAATGAAGACGTCTTTGGGTTTATGGACATTTTGCCCATGACGCCTGGTCACTGCTTAGTTATTCCTAAAACTCATGTACAAGATATCTTTGAGCTACCAGATGAGCTAGCAGACAAGATTATGCGAGCTTGCAGAGACGTTGCAAAACTAATCACAGCAAAACTTGAACCGCTAGGCATAAATTTAGTTAACAACAATGGCGCTCACGCTGACCAAACTCAATTTCACCTGCACTTCCACATTATTCCAAGATATGGACGAGATCGCCTCCTGCATCCTTGGGAACGCAGCTACGGTAATCCCCAAGAGATAAAACAAGTTGCCGAAGTTATTCGCGGGGAACGAGACATCACACAACTAGGTTCTAACGGCTAGCTTTCTCGAACAAGCGACAGTAAATCTTCCGCTCGCGTACTATCTTCGGCATTATGACTGACCGCTACGAAAAATTTTCTGCTCTTACCATCACTGGGCCAAACGAAAACGGCATCCTCGATATTTGTATCGACACACCTGGAAAAATGAATGCTGTCGACGAGGGCAAGCACAAAGCGCTTGCGAACGTTTGGAAAGCAGTGGATGAGGATCCAGATACCAGAGTCGCAGTTGTCCATGGAGCAAACGGCACATTCTCCGCCGGCGGCGACATGGCAATGATCGAAAAAATTATGGCGGACTTTGATTACCGAGCTGGATCTCTTCGAGAAGCAAAAGACATCGTATACAACATGATTAATTGCTCGAAAGTGATAATTTCTGCAATCGAAGGAGTGGCAGTTGGAGCGGGGCTTGCTGTAGCATTCATGGCCGACATATCGGTAATCGGCAAAAATGCCAGAATCTTAGATGGGCACACAAAACTCGGTGTTGCAGCAGGAGACCATGCAGCTATTATTTGGCCCCTCCTTTGTGGCATGGCAAAAGCGAAGTACTACTTACTTACCTGCGATTCAATGACAGGTGAGCAGGCTGAAGCAATGGGGCTAGCAAGCGTCTGCGTTGAAGACGAAGCTGTTCTCGCAGAGGCCTACAAAGTAGCAAACAAACTAGCAACTGGTAGTCAGTCAGCTATCCGGTGGACAAAATACAGTCTGAACAATTGGCTACGAGCAGCAGGACCGATATTCGATACTTCGGTTGCTTTAGAAATGCTCGGGTTCACGGGACCCGATGTTCAAGAGGGGCACGCCGCGATCACTGAGAAACGGCGGCCAGACTTTGCGTAGCTAGATCTTGAAACACTTTATATGCCCTGCATCAGAATTGTTTCCATCGCCGCAAGGGACTGCACTGGGTTCACAACTTTAAGAGTTTTCATTCCTACACTCTTGGCAGCATCGATGTTGACTGCTACATCATCTAAAAACAACGTTCGTTCTGGAGGTAGTTCTAGCTCATTTAGTATGTGAGTGAAAATACGTTTTTCAGGTTTACGCATTCCTACGAATGCAGAATTAACAGAAACATCGAACAACTCGTTGACATCTAAATTACTTAGAACATAAGGCCAAGCTTCAGCGATATTGTTACTCAATAGCCCTGTAGCAAATCCGCGGTTGCGAAGATCTTCTATGGCGCTAATCACTTCTGGCACTACCGATAAGTGAGGAAAGAGAAAGTGCGGGCTTTCGGGATCCCAAATCGATTCTGCTCCTTCCAAATCGTCGCGAGACCATGCTAGGTAGTTCTCTAGAGCTAGCTCTCCACGTTCCAACCGTGCAAACCGTGAGTTGGGATCTTTTGCATCATATTTCGCCTGTCGACTTTTCAGAGCATTTTGGTTCACTCCCGATTCGTTATAGAGCCGCGTCACTACTGGGCCCGGTGGAATAGTGATCACCCCACCCCAGTCAAAAATTATGGCATCTATCAGAGAGTCGGCAACAGAAATACTCAAAATCTCAAACTTCCATAGGGCGAGCTGGGTCCAACACCCACTCGGAAAGGGAACCATCATAAACCGCAACATCGTCATGACCAAGTAATGCAGTGAGCACGAAAGCGTCGCTAGTAGCAGCTATACCTCCACCGCAGTATGTAATTATTGGTTTCTTGGTTTCTGTAATAGAAGAAAAAATCTGTTGTAATTCAGCAATCGGAAGAAATTTATGTGAATGCGAGTCAACTAGTTTCACCGCATAAACGTTTGATGCCCCAGGGATATGTCCCGCTGTTCCATAGCTATTATCTGTGCCATCATGATTTTCTGGCGACAAAGCATTAACAAGGCAAGCAGCGCCGGTCATCGAAGCTTCGACCTCTTTCGTCGAAACAATCATTTCTGGCCTAAGCGCGCAATCAAATTTGCCCGGTGCATGCAGCTTCTCGTTCCCGTGACTTATTTCTCTATCTTCGCTAATCCAGGTTTTCCAGCCACCATCGAGAACAGCACATTGGTCAAAACCAAAAAATTTAAGCATCCACCAGACACGTGTCGCCCACATAGTCATTCGGCGGTCATACAGAACCACGCGCGAGTCACCGGATATACCTAACGCTTCCATGGCCTCAGCGAATTGATTTTCGCTAGGCATTGTGAATCTAAGAGGACTAGTCGGATCACTTAGATCATTAGTCAAATCCACATACTGAGAGTTAGGAATATGGTTTTGATACCAATCGTCGAACATCGGTTCAGCTACGAATCCTCTACCTCCTGGCTTTAGAGACACTGTGCACTCCAAAATTTTAAGATCTGTGTCATCTATATTTTCTTCAAGCCAACTTGTGCTTACTAAAGACTCCATATAACGCTCCCGACATAGTCTTAATCAAAAGAATAGAACACTCGTAGCTGCAACAGTCTCAACTCTCAACCTTTGCGCTAACACAATGAATCCAATTCGGCGGCTGAGGGGGGTTATCCCCTATAAGAAGCGCAAACATCTCAACCCCTTGGATTCGTTCTTCAGGCCAAGGAGTCCCACCATCGGTGACAACAATTATAAGTTCAGGTCGCGGTATTAGTTTCGTAGCGTTCTCGATTCCGATTCTAAGATCAGTTCCTCCTCCACCCTTTAGGAACAGATCATTTACGTTTCTTACCGTCTGAGCTTCCCCTGCCGCAGCATCACAACTTATAACCCGAATAGCATCGTTTTGAATGCCAACGGCAACAAGGAGTCCCTTAATTTCCGTCACTGCTAGACCAAGCATTCGTTCCGTCATAGAGGCACTTGTATCTAGCACTAAGGCGATGCTCGGTACCCGTCTGCGCAAACTGGGTAAAACTATTTCTGGGGAAATAGATACGCGCCTCGATATGCGGCTAGTCGAGTAGTCAACTGCACCCATGCTTTCGGACAAGCCACGTCGAAGCACCGAACCTAACTCTTTCCTCCAGTCAACTTTGTGGTCAAGAGTCATGGCCGCCCACCTCAGTAACCCCTCAGGTATCTCGCCGACTTGGCGGTGATGTTCGACAATTTCTGAAGCGACTTGCCTTCTTAAAATTTCAGCTTCTCTGACATTGACACCGTCATCTTTATTCGCATCACTTGGAGGTTCCTGATTCCAAAATCTTTCGTGACCATGCGCACCTGTTCCACAATCGCGAAATTTTTGATTACTCGCAGACCCGTACTCGTAATACTCCTCAGCAAATTTACCATCAGGACATTTCAAATCATCTGGAGTTACTGCATCAGGAGGGAGCGTCAACATGTCTCTCAGATCATCATTAATTTCTGCATCAGCGGCAGCGACCCAATGTGAAACATCATCCTCAGACACTCCTATGTGAGTCGCACGCTGAGCATGGTCACGCAAAAGATGCCCGGTTAAGTGAACTAATTGGAAGCCCACTCGGTCCGTGGGAACCTCGGCTAAAGAATTTGAGTCGACATAAACTCGCCAATTCGTATCGACGGACATTTCGAGCCCGGGCTCTCCTGGCAAAATATGAAGAGCGAATAACGCCGAGGCTAAATACGGATAATTATGAGCTGCCCAAAGTCTCGCTGCAGAAATCAGCCGAGTTCGATCAGTTGTCATGACAACATGCCAGCATCACGCATAACCGGAACAAAAGCAGCTGCTTCAGCCGGAGCACTCAACCCCTCTGGGCGAATTTGAGCGAGGACACGGGCGGACATCGCACCAATGTCTGGGGCGTCTTCAGTAGCGAGCGCTATGACCTTCCATGCCGCCACCCAACGATCAGCAGTTAAGTTCGCAACCACTGCAGCAACCACTCCTGAAAGCGCCGCATACAAACGATCTCCACGTTTTGGAAACAGCACAGCAGCCGGATTAGCTAGAGCCGCCTCAGGATCAGGTAAATCTAATGATTCTAACCAGGCCAAAAATTCGAGCCCAGCCCCATTTCCGACTGCTCCGAGTACAAGACTTCGAATCACCGAAACATCAGCCTGAATCGCTTGTGCCGCAGCCAACAGCCGAATGGTCATTTCCCATGTTCGTGGACTTGGCCAGGCTCGCCCCGCACTTGAGCGGTCAGACGGAGGCGCAGATACTAACGATGGGCGAGTACCTAGAAATCCACTTACCAAGCCTGCCGCTAATGGGACTTGCTTATCCCAGCTAACTGGTAACACAGGAAGAACTGGTTTAGGAAAACCAGCAACCAATCCAGCTGCCACAGCCTGAGCGTTAACACCCCAATCTAAGTGGCAAAATCGGTTAGCTAACGGCGCTGAGAGGTCCCACCCATCAGCTGCCTGATCAGGAGGATTCGCCGCTGCAACGATTGCTATGTCCGATGGCAGCGCTAAATCCCCAACTACTCTTTCTAAAACCACACGCAGCAAAGCTGCTTGTACTGCAGGCGGTGCAGTAGATATTTCGTCAAGAAATAAGACACCGCTGCCCTGGTCAGCTAAATTCTTCGCCCACTGCGGTGGAGCAAAACGAACGCCCCCATCTACAATTATTGGCAGGCCAGAAAAATCACTCGGTTCACGGATACTTGCTATTACCACTTCACATGAAAGACTCGCAGATTCCGCTAAAGCCATCACTGCAGAACTCTTACCAGTTCCAGGGGAGCCCCACAAGACTGCCGGAACTCCTGCCGCAATAGCAAGTGACAATGCTTCAAGAGAAACGTTTGTTGGCGGTGTCATGGAGCCATTCTGCTTCATTGAAACATAAATCCACCTATCATTTCGTTCTATTGTTTCTCCGACTGGCCGATAACGTGCAGATAGAGGCACTAAAGCTACGCACACCAACTGATTAGACAGGAACACGATGGAAGATCATCTGACAGCCCACGAACACGCTATCCAAATGATCGATGCTCCAACTGGGCCGCTAACAGGAATCCGAATACTTGACTGCACCCAGGCTATCGCTGGTCCCTGGTCAACTATGATGCTCGCGGATCTTGGAGCTGATGTAATAAAAATTGAGGCACCTCGCGGAGATCTGCAAAGGCCAATGGCACCGTACACACGCGAGGACGAAGAACGTGCATACGGCGGTTCTTTCTCCGTATATAACCGCAATAAACGTGGAATAGTCCTTGATTTCACTTTGCCCTCTGACAAAGAAATTTTTCTTGAGTTAGTTGACTCTGCTGATGCAGTCGTAGAAAACATGCGTGCCGGAGTCATGGATGGTTTGGGCCTAGGTTGGGAAGTACTTCATACGAGAAATCCTCGTCTTGTGTATGGAGCCATACGCGGTTTTGGCGATCCGCGCACCGGACAAAGCCCATATTCAGACTGGCCTGCTTATGACGTCATCGCTCAGTCCATGGGAGGCCTGGTGGCCCAAAATGGTAATGGCCCGGACAACCGCATACAAGTAGGACCATTTGTAGGCGATATCTATCCAGGAACAATCGGCGCAATGGGAGTTTTAGCAGCATTATTTCACGCAGAACGGACAGGTCAGGGGCAATTTGTTGACGTCGCAATGGTCGATTCAATTATGGCTCTCGCAGAAATGGGCGTAATGCGATACTCCTATTTAGGTCGACCTGATACGCCTCCAAGTGGTAACAGTAGCGACTTCGCAGTCCCATTTGATGTATTCGAAACCCAAGATGGATCAATAGCCATCGCAGCGCCTACAGATAAACACTGGAGGGAATTAGCAGTCGCCATGGGACATCCGGAATGGCAACGTGCCGAGGACAAAGCAACTATTCGTGCAAGAGTACTTAATCGAGAACCCATTGATGCCGCATTAACCGAGTGGACAAAAAGTCTCAGCACCAAAGAGATTATGGAACGTATAGGCGGCAAAGTTCCTTGTGGCCCCGTGAATCTACCTGGGGACCTATTTGGTGATGAGCACGTTAAGTCTAGGGGAATGCTCGTAGCAGTCGATCAACCCAGCGGTCGACCAATAGTTCAAGTAGCATCTCCAATAAAAATGACAGAAACGCCTACAGGAGTTCATCGGCGAGCGCCGAAACTTGGTGAACACACCGATGAAGTGATAGCAGAACTCGGGTCACTTCAAAACCGTTTCAAGACCCCTTAACGAGCGCTACTGGCAACAAGAATAAGCTGCGTTAACTAACGATTGACCTCGGCTATCCAAAAAGATACTTTTCCCTAATCGGTTCATGGCGTATCCCATCGCTAGTCCAATATCTGGGTCTGCGAAGCCTATTGAGCCACCCATTCCAACGTGCCCGAAGGCACGGTCGCCAATAAGCACAGAATCATGGTCACCGAGTTGGTTCCCAGTGTTGTCCATTCGTTTCATAAAGCCTTCCGAAAAGGATGTCGGGAGCAACAACATCGCATCAGACTCAGTCGCTACAGACACTCGCGACATTCGAGCGGCTTGGACAGAACCTACAAACTCTCCAAGAGCCGGAGCATTATAGACACGCGCTAGACCCCTCGCGTTTCCGATCCCGCCGCCACCACCTAATTCCGCTTCCCAGCTAGCGGGATCATTAGATTCAGCTCCACCTCGGTGATACCATGCCTTAGCTTGCATAGATTCTTTATCAGCTAAAAACGCTTCCGTGTAGGAACTAAATTTTTCTCCACGAACTGGCTTGTATCGAATGAGGTTTGAGACACGGTGATGTTCACTTTTTGGTAAACCAATCCAAAAATCCGCATTCGCCGGCTCAGCCACTTCACTTCGAAAAAATGAACCGAGTGACTGACCAGAGCTTCTTCGCACTAACTCTCCAGCTGTCCACCCAAAAGTTGCCATGTGGTAACCATTACGACTACCGGGCTCCCACCAGGGTTCCTCGGCTGCCAAGCGGTCACATACATAGTCCCAATCAAGGGCAGACTTCCCCGGCAATGCCTCTCGAAATGCAGCCACTCCAGCTGTGTGATTTAACATCATTCGGTTCGTAACTTTTTCTTTACCCCTAGTAGCAAACTCAGGCCAGACTTCCGAGACCGGCGCGTCCAGATCGAGATATCCGCGATCAGATAATAAATGCGCTGCCAAAGCAACCCCGCCCTTAGTCGCCGAATGAAACACAACCATGGTGTCTTCTTGCCAAGGAGTATCGTCGTAGTCGACGACTCCCGCCCAAAGATCCACTTTCGTTTCACCTTCGTGCATCACACAGACTGAGGCGCCAACTTCATTCTGGTTCTCAAAATTGTGGATGAAGGCTCTCAGAACTGGTTCCCAGCCTTCTTCTACTTGCCCATTAATTTGAATAGTCACGATTAAAGGTTCGCGCATATTTTTTCAAAAAGCTCCCCTAGTTAGCCGGGTTTTCAAATACCTCGCTAAATTGTGGACCGAATGCAGCGAATCGCTCATTCCTTCCTGAAAGAAAAATCTATGGCAGAGCTCGGCTTTGATGGAAAAGTAGCAATTGTTACCGGCGCTGGGGGTGGGCTCGGACGCGAACATGCACTGCTGTTAGCAGATCGCGGAGCACGCTTATTAGTTAATGATCTTGGAGGCGCTATCGACGGAACGGGCGGCGATGAGGGGCCTGCCCAAAAAGTAGCTGATGAGATAAATACTGCTGGCGGTATTGCTATTGCCGATGGAAATTCAGTTAGCGACCCTGCTGGCGGGGCCGCTATCGTCCAAACTGCAATGAGTGAATTCGGGCGCATCGATATTGTCGTCAATAACGCCGGCATTCTAAGAGACAAGACTTTTCATAACCTCGAAGACGACGAACTGTCAGACGTAATCGACGTTCATCTTAAGGGCGCTTTCTATGTGACTCGGCCAGCATGGGTGCACATGCGAGATCAAGGCTACGGACGGGTTATTAACACAGCGTCCGCTTCAGGAATAATCGGCAACTTTGGGCAAAGCAATTATGGTGCGGCAAAAATGGGGTTAGTTGGGTTCACGAACGTACTCGCCATGGAGGGCGCTAAACACAACATCAGGGCGAACGCTATTGCCCCTATTGCCCGAACTCGAATGACTGAAGAGCTGTTGGGGCCTCTAGCAGACTCACTACAACCCGGAGAAGTAGCTCCTCTGGTCGCTTTTCTTGCACATGAAGATTGTCCAGTAAACGGCGAAACATTTAGTGTTGGCGGTGGTCGGGTAGCTCGATTCTTTGTTGGCCTAACACAAGGCTGGTGCTCCCCCGGACATTCTGTCGAAGACGTCAGGGATCAATGGGAAGCTATCGAAGACCAAGATGGGTACATAGTACCTAAGACGACCCTTGAAGAATTCCGTCTGCTTGCGAAGATGCTCAAAGAAGCTCGGTGAGCTTCTTCAGTTCTACCGCCTTCAACAAAGTAGACATTCACCCAATCCGATAGCGTGAACAACAATGATCAAGCGCAAAAAACGTGTTCCAGCGGCGCGTCCTAAATCAATCAACAAAAATCCGATAATCGCCGGTGACCTCACGCCTACCCGAGCGGTGCCCCAGTCGATTGTCAGACCCGACTATGCCGAAAGTGGCTACCCCATTGCCAAAGCTCCAAAGGATCTCCGTAAAGACGAAGAGACCCTGGAGCGTATGAGGTTCGCGGGCTCCGCTGCTCGAACAGTTCTGCGTGCCGTTGCGGCAGAAATTCAGCCAGGTATCACGACAGATTATCTCGACCAAGTCTGCCATGAGGCGTGCCTCGACTTAGGTGGCTACCCAAGCCCGCTAAACTACAACGGGTACCCGAAATCTCTTTGTACCTCAGTTAACGAAGTAATCTGCCATGGAATTCCTGATAGTCGAAGGCTAAAAAATGGCGACATCATTAACTGCGACGTAACGATTTTTATTAATGGTGTACATGGCGACCACAGCGAAACATTCATGGTAGGCGAAGTAGACGAGGCCTCAAAAAAGCTCATTAAAGTAACACGAGAGGCCATGTACCTAGGAATCGGCGCTGTCGAATCTGGTGGCCCAGTCAACGCCATAGGACGAGCAATCCAACAGCACGCCGAGGCCGCCGGGTATGGAGTCGTTAGAGAATTCATTGGGCATGGTGTGGGCGAAATTTTCCATCACCAACCGAATATTCCACATTACTACGAGCCCTCTGCCACATTTGAGTTTCAAGCCGGCATGACATTCACGATAGAACCAATGATTACCCTGGGATCATACAAAGCCCAAATGTGGGATGACGGTTGGACAGCTACGACAATTGACTTGAGCCGAACTGCTCAATTCGAACACACTATTCTTGTCCACGAGCACGGAGTTGAACTACTCACCGTAGACGAGGGAGAACCTCAACCATTCATGCCTGGGAATGACAAGACTATTTGGCCGATGCAGGTTGATCTTAAAGCCATAGGCCAATAGAAATGTCGCAGTTCCTTCCCAACGTGGTCAAAAGTTACTCTAAGGGCTCATTCGCCACGTGCCTGATACTGGCCTTTTTTGTTGTTTTCGCTACATCCGGATGCAACGATTCGGACTCAGTCACGGTAGTCCCAACGACTACACCAGTATTGACAACTTTACGTCCAGAGATGACTACTACGACCACAGAAAAAGTACGCCAACGGAAAGTCTACGTCGTTCAGCCTGGCGACACTTTAAGCATCATCGCAAAGGGTTTTGAAGTTACTGTAGAGGCGCTAATGGCTGAGAACGGCAAGGAAACAACAATTCTCAGCATTGGCGAGCAGCTAGTAATTCCACCATCCGACAACGAAAAAGTCGATTAAGATGAGGTCGGCAGGGCCCCGATTCATCACTTTAGTAGGCGCCTTTATGATTGCTTTAAGCCCCATAATTTCCAGTTGTACGCCTCAAAAAAACTCTGATAATTCTAGCGTAATCATAAACATCACTCGAACAAGTAGTACCTCCGTCGCAACTAAAATTCCTATTAACCAGGTCAGATATACAGTCGCAAGTGGCGACACACTTATAGCGATTGCTAACCGATTCGAAATCCATTTAAACCATCTAGTCAGAGCAAACAATATCGCAGACCCGACATTAATCTATGTCGGACAGGTACTAATAATTCCACCGCCACCGGACCAAAGTCTTGAACCAATGCTAACAGTCGCACCGCCCACCAATCCATCCTTGCCTCCCATAGAGACAACTACGACTTTGAGAAACAATTGATAGTTTTAATAGCTGTACCAAAGATTTCTCAACCGAGTAACCAACGTCTAATGCCCGAATTTTTACAACTATTATGAACTTCAATCAAATAGACGAGCTGATAGACCAGTGGTGGGATCAGTGGCGCGGACACCCTACGCTCGACAAACTTTTTTATGCATCCTCTAATCTCGGAGATTTCAGTCTCATTTGGCACATAGTCGGCGGCCTAGCCGCACTACCACCCGGCAAGAAGGCCAACCAGGCGCTCCGATTTAGCGCTCTCATGGGGGTTGAATCACTTATTGTCAATCAGCTAATAAAACGCCAATTCAACCGATCGCGACCAGGAAGCGCACATGACAATGTTTCCAAGTATCAACTCAGAGAACCGATAACGTCAAGTTTTCCTTCCGGCCATGCTTCAGCAGCTTTTTGTGCCGCAACTGTGTTGGCGCGACAAACAAGAATTGGCAACATCTGGTTCGTACCTGCCGCTTTCATTTCAATGTCGCGAGTACACGTTCGTCTGCACCACGCCTCAGACTTAGCCGGCGGAGCCTTAATTGGGTCGATTCTCGGAAAGCTAACTCACCGATTTATCGGTAAATAAGAAACGAAATTTAGTTACGTAACTCAAGAACCCTTAAGCCTGAGCTGAAACCTGATCCTCTAACACAAGCTCAAGGCCTGATATGTCTTCAACTGATTTCGTCGAACTTTTGCTCAAAACGCTCCGAACATCTAGCAAGAGATCCGTAACTTCATTTGAAGACACAAGTTCACGGTGAAGAAAATCGTTCAGCGCACCGTCAATGACTCCAAGGGCTTCTGAGATGATTGGTAGATCTTGTGTTTCGGTCACCTTCTGCTCCTTGTCTGCCGGAGGACTTCCAGCACCCATGGCCTTACCCTAGCGTCTAATAACAGGTAAATAGGGGGATATTTACGACACTTCGTCAACAAACGATTTCAGCGGCTACCGTCAGGCAGATGAGTAGTGAGAAAAACCCCCTCGGAGTTACTTTTGGAAGCCTGGGAGTACTTGGCCCACGAGCAGTAACCGAAATAGCACAAATCGCCCAATCACTCGATTACAAATCTTTTTGGACAGTGGAAGCTACTGGCACAGATGCATTCACTCTCCTTGGGTCTGTTGCTAACGCCGTTTCGCCCATGGACCTTGGCACTGGAATCATTCCTATTCAAATCAGGACTCCGGCACTGACTGCAATGACCGCAGCCACTCTTCAATCTCTTGCACCAACTCAAAACATTTGGCTAGGAATAGGAACTTCAGCACCAGGAATCTTGAGTCAGCATGGGCTAGAGATGACTGATCGACCAATCGCCATGATGCGCGAATACGTAGCATTACTTCGTGCTTGTTTTAGCGGCGAATCAGTTACCTTTGAAGGTGATTTTTGGCAAGTTAAACGCTTCCGCCTCGGCCTCAAAAAAACTGAACGAGAACCGAAAATTGTGCTTGCCGCCCTGAATCCCCAGATGCTGAAACTAGCCGGCGAAATAGCAGACGGGGTTCTTCTCAATTATATTCCAGCTTCATACATTCCTACTGCCATCAAAGAAGTTCGCTCTGGAGGACCCGCCACAATTATGAGCTACGTCCATGCAGCAGTTGGGGATTTAGAGCAATCTGCAACCTCTGCTCGCAAAGACCTTTTCAACTATGCCATGGCTGACGGGTACGCACGAATGTTCAGATCGGCAGGCTTTGAAACCGAAATACAGGAGCTTCGCTTAAAGCAATCCGAACGCGATCGCGACGGGGCCCTAGCCGCTATATCTGAAAACATGATTCAATCAATTGACTTCATTGGTAGCTCCAAGGAAGTAACACAATTTGTCCAAAGCTATATTGAGGCCGGAGTAGAATACCCAATCCTGATGCCTCTTCCATGGGGAGAGAACCGCCATAGTGTCGCCGTCCAAACAATGGAAGCAGCCGCTAACGCGACACAGGCCTAACAACTCTGCTCAGATTTCTCTATGTATTCAAACCCACAGGACAGGTCAAACCTGTGCCGCCCATACCACAGTATCCATTAGGCACCTTGTGTAAGTACTGCTGATGGTAATGCTCTGCGTAGTAGAACGCGCCGAGGTCTTCCACCTCGGTTGTGATCGGTCCATAGCCAGCTGCGTCTATGACTCGCTGGAATCGGCGCAATGAGCTTTGCGCTTCCTCTTTTTGGGAATCACTTGTGACGTAGATACCCGATCTATATTGCGTCCCTAAATCATTTCCCTGTCGCATCCCTTGCGTAGGATCATGATTCTCCCAGAACAATCTCATCAAGTCACTAAAAGTCGTTTTTTCCGGATCGAAGGCCACAAGCACAACCTCATTGTGACCTGTCAGTCCCGAACAGACTTCTTCATAAGATGGGTTTTCAGTAAACCCTCCCACGTACCCAACGGCGGTAGTTTTAACACCGTCTGCCTCCCAAAAAACTCTCTCAGCTCCCCAGAAACAGCCCATTCCCACCACAAATATTTCAGTGCCGAGATCAAAAGGCGGAGTCATCGAAACTCCTAAAACCTCATGAAACTCAGGCACGGGAACCTTAGCTAAACGCCCAGGAAGCGCTGATTTCTCATCTGGCATTTCAATTTTTCTATTCCACATCACCATGTGACTTACTCCCTCTTATTGGCAACAGTACTAGGTCGCTCAAACTTCTTCGGCTCAGATGGCGTAACATCTTCAAATGTCAACTTCACTCATTCCACCTGAGTCACTCGCGCGTATCGGTGAAATTCTATACGGTCCTATCACCGTCGCAATAAATGAACGCGAAGCCCAGAGATATGCTCTCGCTGTGGGCGACGAAAATCCCATTTATTTCGATGAGTCTGCCGCCAAAGCCGCAGGCTACAAAACCATAACCGTGCCTCCAACGTTTGTTACCCATGCGATGGTAATCCCAAAGCCCCTTTCAACGCTTCGCACAGATGGTCTTTACAGAGACGGAACAGGGGTTCGTCTTGAGGTGGCTCGAATGATGTTCGGAGGTGAAGAATGGGACTTCCTTGAGCCTGTCTACATCGGAGACGAAATAACAGCCACAGCTCGCCTCGCCGCACTTGATCAAAAAAGTGGCAGCAAAGGGCCATTCGTTCGTCAGGTAAGAGAAACAACTTTCGTTAACCAAGAAATGACCACAGTTGCTCGTTCACGTCAGATCGGTATAGCTCGATGAAACAACAAACAATAGAAAGCATTTCAGTTGGAGATCAACTGCCCGTGCTCCACAAATCAGCCGACGAAGCCCAACTTTTTTTATACAGCGCTGCCAGCTTCAACCCACATAGGATTCACTACGATCGCACATACGCTGAGTTTGAAGGCCATACAGACATTATCGTCCATGGACCCCTCCAAGGTTCCTGGCTTACCCAGTTTGTAACCGATTGGGCCGGGCCGGCATCTCGGCTTTTAAACATAACTTGGCAAAATCGGGCTAGCGCACTAGTCGGCGAGAATCTCGAGTTCCATGGTTCTGTGACCGAGGTCAACCAGACCGAAAGAACCGCATTGCTTTCGCTTGAAGAAAGAAACAAAAGTGGTGCGATCTTGATGCCCGCTACAGCTCTTATAAAGCTTCCGTCAGAAAACACACTCAAATGAAAATTGCTGTCGATTTTCCATCAGTTGCGTATCGAGAAGGCCATAAAAAAGTATTGGAATTAGCGGAAGCCATCGAGGCTATAGGCTACGACGAAATCGCAGCCTTCGACCATGTGGTAATGGGTTACCCTAGCGAAACTCGAACCACTATCTACCCTGCTGAGATGCCGGTTCTCGAGGCACTTATGCTGTTAGCTAATCTTGCGGCTGTCACTACAACAATTTCGCTGTCAACCGAAGTTTTAGTGCTCCCTCAGCGGCAGCCAGTCTTAGTCGCTAAACAAATAAGCACTCTGGATACCCTTTCCAATGGGCGCGTTCGTCTAGGAATAGGCGTTGGCTGGCAGGACTCGGAGTATGACGCTCTAGAAGAAGACTTCCATACTCGCGGTAAGAGAATGGATGAGGCTATCGACCTGCTACGTGCCTACTGGGCAGGCGGCCAAATCAGTTTTCAAGGGAATTTTTATCAATCAAACGACATGGGCATGGAGCCAGTTTCGCCTCAAGGAATCAACTTACCGATATGGGTAGGTGGCGTTGGAAAAGCTGCTGTTCGCAGAACCGCACAGAAAGGAAATGGATGGATGGCGTCTGGCGTCTCCGATGAACAAGCCCTCACAACTGTTGCAGACATTCGTGAGCAAGCGGAACAATTCGGCAGGAACCCATCTGATATCGGCACACAATTAATGTTGCAACCACCACCTCGTCGTAAAGAGGACAAGTTTTTCTATGCTGATTTAGATCAAGTCTCAGAGCGAGCAGCAATAGTCAACGCAATGAACTTTGACTGGATTTCTATCAATGCAACAGCTGTGTTCCAATCAGGTGCTCGTTCTGTCGATGCGATGATCGAACAGCTAGGGGCCATATATGGTCGGCTGAGCAACGAAATTCCACTCGAACAATCGAAAATAACGTGAGATTTATTTTTTGCATACCGTAATTCTTAAGGCCACAATAGCGATATCTTCATAGATCAAATTGAATATTTCCATATGAACTAAAGTTGATAAACCACTGAAGGATCAGAGTCCAATGAGTGATCGAGAACTAATTACTTCTAACTTAGATAAATGTTGGAGTTCAGCTATTAACTTTTTTGAGTCGTTGACTGAAGAACATTGGCAGGTCCAATCTTTATGCTCAGAATGGTCTATTAAAGATGTCGCCAGTCATCTTTTTTCAGTTGAGCAAGCTCTCACAGACTGGATTCCTACTGGGCTAAAAGTACCACCTCCCTTTGAACTCGTTTCTGGCTATTTTGCAGCTGCATTACAAATGGAGACCTCTACTTTAGTCAACGAGTTCCGCCAGACTTTGAACCGGCGGAGAGACAATCTTGCCAATATGACAGATACAGAATTTTCAACACCGACAATGACGCCGGTTGGTCCCGGCACATACGACCGTTTTATGGCGGTTCGAGAGTTCGATTTTTGGATGCACACGAGAGACTGCGCCGCTCCGCTCAACATCGCGACTGATAACAGTGGCCCAACCGCAGAAATGGCTTTAAACGAAGTTCGTCTTTCGATCGGATACATCGTTGGTAAGAAAATTGGATTAAAGCAAAACCAAACAATTCATTTCAATATCTACGGGGCTGTCGAACGCGATATTTTCGTGGCTTTCGAAGATAGAGCAGTCGAGGTGCCTCATATAGAAAATCCAACCGTGGTGCTTCACTGCGACTCTATGGCATTCATGAACCAAGCATGTGGAAGAGTAAACCCTGAGATTCCTATTGAGCAGGGATTAATTCACTGGGTTGGAGACGAAATACTCGGAAACCACGCGGCTCGTAACCTTAAATTCACTATGTAATTGTTCTGAATAACTCGCTTCTCATTCAAACCAAAATTAGCAATAGTTGGTGAAGCAATACTCCAAGTTCAGCTTCCCTCTACTCACCAAAAGTTGAAATCAGCGTCGGATTTTCTAAGTTGGCTAGCTGTTGGTTACGGTGGTTAATCTCCTCTAAATGCTCTGGATGAGACAAAATCCAGAACTGGTTATCGATCATCGCATCAATTACTTTTTGTGCAACATGATCAGGGTTCATTCCGCCTTCGAGCATCGCAGCTATAGCTGCGTTGCGTTTTCTGGCTTCCTCAGGTGCCCTTGTTTTAGCTAATTCAACATTTTTTTTGTTGCGCTTCAATTCCTCTGGGCGATTCCGTTGTGCCGTCGCTATGTTAGTGCGAACAGTTCCTGGACAAAGCACCGATACACCTACGTCAGAATCAGGGTCTCGTTCCATTTCATGATGCAGCGTTTCCATTATCGCAACCACTCCATACTTCGCCGCATTATACGGAGCTAAGCCAGGAACAGCCATAAGCCCAGCAACCGAAGCCGTGCTCATAATATGCGATTCTTCCGCTTTCATCAGTTCCGGCAAGAAATGATGTATTCCGTGGATCACACCCCAAAGCGATACGTCTATGACCCACTTCCAATCAACTAGCTCCTGATTTTTGATGAAACCGCCGCCACCAACTCCCGCATTATTACAGAGAATATGCACTGCACCAAAGTGGTCGAGAGTCAAAGAACTAAGGCGAGCTACTGAGTCAGAATCAGTGACATCTGTTAGAACTCCGATTGCTTGCGCTCCGGTTGCACGGACGTCCCTAACAGCCGCCTCGAGCGCATCTTCTTGCACGTCAGCCAAAACTACTTTTGCATGCTCGCGAGCGAAGCCCATTGCCAAAGCTTTACCTATGCCGGATCCCGCCCCGGTTACAACAGCCACACGATCTTCAATTTGCTTCATTGATAACCCTCTACTGATTTTCTCTATCCGCCGTTACAGGTCGTTAAGAGACTCCAACCGGTCCATTACATCTACATATTCGCTAATCATGTTTTCGACTACTCGGGTAGCAGAAATCGATTCATTCATCTGTCCGACTATCTGCCCGACAAAATAATTAGATAGTTCTACGGCTCCAACGTTTTCTTCATTTAGAGCAGCTCTGTCTACCCTGCGACTAGCTTTGCTAATTAACATTGGCTGCAATGGCATTGGAAGCGTTCCTGGTGAATCCGCACCTTCCCATTCATCGGTCCAAGCTGAACGCAGCTGGCGAGCTGGTTTCCCTGTTCGCGACCTAGATCTAAGCGTGTCAGATGAAGTCGCCTCCAAAAACTTGTCTTTTACTGCCGGATGTGTCTCCGCTTCTAGAGTCGTCAACCATACTGACCCGCACCAAACTCCCTGGGCCCCTAAAGCGAGCGAAGCAGCTACTTGCCTTCCAGTTCCTATTCCGCCTGCCGCCAAAACTGGAATTGGGTGAACTGCATCAACTATTTCCGGCACTAAAACCATCGTGCCTATCTCTCCGGTATGTCCGCCGGCTTCATGGCCTTGCGCAATTATGATGTCAACTCCTGAAGCCACATGTCTGACCGCATGGGACTTTTTGCCAGCCAAAGCTCCCACTAGGATTCCTTGCTCGTGAGCCCGAGCGATCATGTCCGGAGGAGGAGGTCCTAACGCATTTACGATTAACTTAATCGGATATGAAAAGGCTACGTCCATTAAAGGCACTGCCTGGGAATAAGTCATTGGGGGTTCAGCATCGCCTGCCATTACGTTCAGACCATCTGATTCCGGCATCTCCGGAACACCATAACGATTCATCATATTTTCAAGGAAATCTCGGTGCCCTTGAGGAATCATGGCACGGAGATCAGCAGCGGATTTACCGCCTTCATCCGAACCCTCGTACTTTGCCGGAACAATAATATCTACACCGAACGGTTTCCCGGCGACCTCGTCAGTAATCCACTTCAGGTCTACATCTAGTTGTTCCGGGGTGTGTCCTGCCGCGCCTAGCACCCCAAAGCCTCCTGCTTTCGTCACTGCCGCAACGACATCTCGGCAATGAGTAAAGGCAAGAATCGGAACATCCACACCAAGAATCTCGCAAACATTTGTCTTCATAATCATAAAACTAGACTGTGGCTGCAAAAATTGCCTGTGCTTCGTAAAATCCTCCGGCAAAATCATCAAAGGCCAAGCCGAAGCGGCATCCAATATTTCTGTTTGGATCGACGCCACCGTCAATATCAACGGATTGTTCTGCCTTACGATTAAGGATTTATCTATTATTTCTGCGCGACAGTTGGAGCCCCGAGTTTGGGCTGCAATGCTCTAACTATGAATTTCACTTCGATAGGTCACAGCTACATCGATAGCGAGTCAGGCACACCACTCGACGTCTGGTATCCAATATCAGGCAACGATGCATCTCGATCATGTCTTGCTGAGAAAGTAGGAATTATTCGAAGTATCACAGTTGAATCTGAGCTTTCCGATACCGACAGCCCTCCTAAAGACTTCAATGAGGCATACCTTCGCCTTCACCTGTTGAGCAGAAGAGAAATAAAACCCCACGAAACCAACCTTGATGGTTTGTTTGGTCTCCTTACAAATTGTGCTTGGACGAACCTAGGACCAGTTCTGCCCGAAAACGTCGACTCTCTCCGGTCCGCCGCAGCTAAAGAAAACCAAAACCTAAACGTCACCTCAGTTGACAAGTTTCCCAGGATGACCGATTACGTAATCCCATCAGGTGTTCGCATCGCAGATGCCGATCGTGTCAGGCTCGGCGCCCACCTGGCTGATGGAACGACTGTCATGCACGAAGGTTTTTGCAACTTCAATGCTGGAACCCTAGGTCCAGCGATGGTCGAAGGCAGAATTAGCGCAGGGGTGATTGTCGGAGCCCATAGTGATATCGGAGGCAGTGCTTCAATTATGGGAACTCTTTCAGGTGGTGGGAAAGAAATAATTTCAATCGGGGAACACTGCCTACTAGGCGCTAACTCAGGGATCGGCATCTCTCTCGGCGACTATTGCACAGTCGAAGCAGGCTGCTACGTAACAGCTGGAAGTCGCGTCACTCTGCCCAACGGAACGGTCGTTAAAGGAAGCGACTTATCTGGCAAATCGGGCATGCTCTTTATACGAAATAGCCTAAGCGGAGCCATAGAAATGCGGATATTAGATCCTGATCGTTGGTCAGGAATTAATCAGGAGCTCCACACGAACTGAAGTTTTTAGAATTTTAGTTTTCGGACCAGAGCGACGCACACATTCCCTCGCCTAAGGTTCGGTTACAAAGAAAGGATATTTTATGCCGTACGTTCAGGATCGAGTCATACACGACGCAGACGCCCACACTATGGAACCTCCTGAGTGGTTAAATGAATTCGCTCCTAAACCGGTTATCGAATACTTCGCTGAACATTTTTCAAAAAGCAGCACTGAACTTTTCGCAGATATCGAACGCTGCCGAGATTTACAAGCCGACAAAGATTTTCGCGAAACTGCTGAACAAGAAATAATGAGCCGAAAAAATTTCCAAGCTAAAGGAGCATGGGATAGTTCCGATCGTAGCCAGGCCCTTGACTATTTAGGTTTCTCTAGTCAACTCGTTTTTCCTACTATGCCGAACACCGTTTTAGAAGCAATGGAGCATGAGGCTCCAGCAAAACTTACATACGCAACAGCAGACGCTGCGAATCAGGCCCAAACTGCTTTTTGCAAAAATGACCCACGCCTTCTGCCGGTTGCATACATTCCTCTTCAAGATTTAGAATTAGCCCCAGCCTGCGCTGAGCGAGCTTTAAATCTTGGGGCATCCGCTCTGCTTATTCCAAACCGGATGCCCAAAAATCATGCCCATAGCCACATTAAATTTGACCGGGTCTGGGCATTAGCTCAAGAAGCCAAGGTCCCAATAGTTATGCATGTGGCTGAGCCAAATTTAGTTATGCCCCCACAGCATCGCAACAATGGATTGCCACCCGAACCTGATTTTCACGGAGGAGGCGAGAACTTTAGGTCAGTTTCTTATATGGCTATTTCTTCAGCACCAGCGCAGGCATTATCTATGCTTATATTTGATGGCGTTCTAGAACGTTTCCCAGACTTACGAGTTGGAATAATTGAATTAGGAGCTGCATGGGTGCCTTCATTTATTCGTCAGCTTGATGCAGCTTTTCTAGCGTTCAAACGACATGAGAATCGACTTCAGTCACTCAGCCTTCAGCCTTCTGAGTACGTGCAAAGACAAGTTCGAGTTACACCTTTTCCAACCGAACCAACCGGATGGATTATAGAAAACTCTTCACCAGAAATTTGTATGTTTAGCTCGGATTTTCCTCACGTAGAAGGTGGAAGAAACCCTCTTAAACATTTTGATCAGGAAGTCCAGCAAATGGACGAGTTAACAAAAGACAAATTTTTTCGACTTAATTTTGAAGATCTAATGGGCGCAGCTTTCTAGTCTCGCGAGAACATCGAAAGGACTCAATGGGTATTCGACTCGAAAAGAATTGGGAAATACTGAACAGTACTAGTATCGAAGCTCTCCCTGGACAACTCGGGGTGTATCAAATAGCTGACAAAGACGGACAAATTATCTCTGTTGGTTATGCCGGTGCGAAAGAACCTTTTGGCATCAGGTCTGCGTTGGAGAGAGAGATACTTTTACATGGAAATGTCGCCACACAATTTCGTTATGAGTTCACTTCCAACTATCGAAGTAGGTGGGATGAACTGCTGATGCTCCACATTTATGACTATGGCGAACTCCCCGAACATCAACGAAATGAATCCAGTCGCGTTGGCCGACTCCATCCAATCTAGCTAAGAGGAAACATGAATTTTGATCTCACCGATGAACAGCAAATGATCGTCGATACAACTCGTAAATTCGTAGAAAGTGAAATAGTTCCAGCTGAAGAGGATCTCGATCCTGATGCTGGATCACTGGAGCCTCATGACTTTGAGCGATTAGTCGCCAAAACTAAAGAGATGGGTTTCTACGGATTAGATATTCCTGCAGAATATGGCGGCCCTGGTCTAGACACGACAACCAGGGCCCTGATGGCGATTGAAATGTCTCAGCATCGCGCTGGTTTATATAACCCTTGTTATGGAGTTTTTGGCGGTGCCGGGTTGGCTCAACTTTATGAGGCGACCGATGCTCAAAAAGAACGTTGGTTGTATCCAACTCTGCGCGGAGAAAAAAAAGGGTGCTTCGCTCTCACTGAACCTTCTGGGGGTTCAGATCCTGCGAGAGCTGTGCAAACTAAGGGATACAAGGATGGCACTGAGTGGGTACTTAATGGCTCGAAACTTTACATTTCAGGCGCAGACAAGGCCGACTATGCTCTTCTTTTCGCACGAACATCGGATGACCCTGGCCGAAACGGGGTCACCGCATTTATCGTAGACACCGATTCTCCTGGGTTCTTTGTAAGACGCGTAGTCCACACATTACGCGCAACTCACTACGCCACTGAACTCCAGTTCGAGGATTTAAGAGTCCCCGAGGACCAGATATTAGGCGAAGTAAATGGCGGGTTCGCTATTGCTAATGACCGACTCAGCCGGCAAAGAATTCCTTATGCCGCTGGTTGTATAGGTCCCGCAATTAAAGCTCAAGCAATGTCTATTGAATGGGCCAAAAGTCGAGAAACTTTCGGTTCGGTCCTGGCCGAAAAGCAAGCTATCCAGTGGATGTTGGTTGATAACGAAATTGATATTCGCCACGCACGATACTGTGTGCTCGAAGCAGCGCAAAAAGCTGACAAAGGGCTGCGTTTTAGAACTGAAGCAGCTATGGCTAAGTTGGTAGCGACCGAAGCAGCTGGAAGAGTTGTAGACCGTTGCATACAAATCCATGGCGGAATTGGTGTAACAAAAGATCTTCCATTGGAACGCTGGTACCGAGAGCTCAGAATTCGTCGTGTTGGGGAGGGGCCCAGTGAGGTGCAAAAACTAATTATGGCTCGAGACATAATCGGCGGCAGCTTTAAGTGAGTGAGGTCTCGGATACACATGACGACACAGATCGACCTTTGCCCTTGGCCGGGATAACAGTCCTCGATCTAGGACAAATATATCAAGGTCCCTACGCAGGGTTTCTTCTAGCAATGGCCGGCGCACGTGTAATTAAGGTTGAGCAAACGCTCGGTGAACCATTACGGGCCCGAGGTAATTCTCTTCCATTCGCGATGCTGAACTCTTCGAAAGAAAGCGTGACACTCAATCTCAAGTCCCCAGAAGGGCATGAGATGTTTCTTGGGCTAGCACAAAACGCAGACGTAGTACTAGTCAATTTCGCTCCGGGCGTGCCCGAAAAATTAAAAATCGATGCAGATTCTCTCTGGAAAATTAACCCAAGGCTTGTTTTTGCTCATGCTTCTGGATTTGGTTTAAGTGGACCATCGGCTGACCAAACCGCAATGGATATAACGGTGCAAGCTCATATGGGCTCGATGAGCGTAACCGGACATCCCGGAGAGTTACCTGTGAAAGCCGGGGTGCCTTTTGTGGATTTTCTTGGCGGCTCGCACCTATACGGTGGCATCGTCACTGCATTATTTGAAGTCCAGCGGACTGGTCGCGGACGAATGGTCGAAACCTCAATGGCGGAAGCCGCTTACCACACCCTTTCTACCAACATGCTTTCTTGGCATCAAAGCGGAGCGACACAACGAACCGGAAACAAGCATGCAGCACTCGGAATGGCGCCTTACGACCTTTATGAATGCCAAGACGGTCACATTGCGCTCATCGCAGTCACCAACCGGCACTGGAGATCTGTCTTAAGCGTGATTGGACGAGAAGATCTTATATCAGACAGCCGCTATACGGAAAATTCTGACCGCGCACTTCACATGGGAGAAGTAGATCAACTAGTTGGCAGCTGGACTCGACGCCATTCGCGAGAAGAGGCCAATCAGCTGTTGAGCGATGCCGGTGTTCCGGTAGCAATAGTGCGCGAAGTCAGCGAAGTTGTAACTGATAAGCATCTCACGCAGCGAGGATTTATCGAGTGGCTGGAGCATGAAGAATTAGGTTCGATACCCGTTCCTCATTCGCCTATACGGTGGACAGGATCTCCTCTTCGACCCTTAGAACTTTTTCATGATCTCGGAGCAGATAACAGCAAAATTTTTAGCGAGATGCTTGGACTCTCAGAAGAACAGTTACAAGACCTTAAAAAGCGCAAAATCATTTAGTGCTTTAAGGTCGTGACTGTTCGACCAGCCATCGAAAAATTAAGTCAACACCTGTTTGCATCTCAGGGTGCCACTGCACTCCGACTACACGACCGTTTTCATGTTCCAAACTTTCAATTGTCCCATCTGGTGACCAGCCCGTTGATTTCAGCCCCGCTCCTAAGTTCTTAACTGCCTGATGGTGAAATGAATTAACCTCAATTGTCGACTCGTACACCTTGGAAAGAATACTTTTTGATTCAAACTGGACGGTATGGCGACGCTCATTCCGATCACTGGAGCGCAAACAATGCTGGTCTCCTCCATCCCACGGTAAATGTGGCTCCAAGCTTCCACCTAAAGCCACATTCAGCAACTGTGCTCCTCGACAAATACCCAACACTGGTATTTGTTTTTCTAACGCCGCTTTTAATAGACCCATCTCAAATTCATCGCGCTCTCGCGAAACCCCATGGCTATAAACTGAAGGACCGTTCCAAAGAACCGGGTCAACATCACCACCACCGGTCAAGATAAGCGCATCAAGACAATCGATATAATTAGCTGGCATATCAACCATCGGGATCATCAACGGAAGACCACCAGCGAGCGCAACTTTACGCGCATATTCTGCGAAGAAAAGATCCACAGGACTTTCAGCCAAATGCAGGTTCTGGCCTGAAAATATATCACCTTTCACGGAACGCCCCGTGATACCAATTAGAGGAGCCATCCCTTAGATCGTATGCGATAGTCACACAAGTATGTTAATGCGCCGCTAGTAAGCCACAATGAACCCTATGATCCGCTCGCTACACCTTGCTTCAAGATTCGAAGCAATCAGTTGGCTGTTTTTAATAGCTGCAACACTCGTTAAATACCTTTACAGCTATGAACTGGGTGTCAGCGTTATAGGCCCTATACACGGCGTGCTCTATTTGGTCTACATCGCCGCAATCGCTCGATGGTTCAGGGAACTCAATTGGAATGTCCAAAAAGCCATTCTCGCAGCAATCCTTGGAGTACTTCCCCTAGGAGGTTTTATCGTCGACAAATGGGTTACCTCTAGCGAACAATAACCTTGTCACCAGCTATCTACCAAGAAATTTCGGCGGACGCTTTTCAACAAAAGCCGCTATGCCTTCTTTCCCATCATGAGTTCCCATTGATTCCGCAATGGTTACCCCTTCAAG